>Ga0214543_1008730_pt1 | contig 16343 bp, 12 predicted proteins | sample CNSS2metaG_FD_160094 | JGI IMG/M metagenome (GOLD analysis project Ga0214543, IMG submission 160094) | Root nodule microbial communities from cowpea collected in UCLA plant growth center, Los Angeles, California, USA - CNSS2 | ecosystem: Host-associated > Plants > Roots > Nodule | place: USA... | reverse complement strand
CAGGCAAAATATATATATATATATATATATATATATATATATATATATATATATATAATTAAATTAAAAGTTGGGGAGGCTCCCTTAGTCCAAAGCAAGGTCCGCCAATTACACCATGAAGTGGATTCAAATATGGAATGTCATATTTGTTTCATTGCTAAACTTTAAAAATTGAACTTGCTGTGAATCTATCTTTAATTAGTAATGCTTTGTGTACAATTCTATCTTTAATTATTATAAATGTACGGTCATTTATACGTGAGAATGAGTCGTTCTTTAAATAACACAAGTTCATTTAGACTAGAAATCATGACACTTATTAAAGATTATTTTTATTAAAGGTTTTACTTCAATTTCATGCTTACATGATTATGACTCCAACTAAATTGGAAGGCTACTGAAGAATAAATTTAATCAACCGAAATAATAGTTAAAATGTTTGAATATTTTCAAAATAGAAGAAAATGGCTTATACAACATTTTAAAATATTTAATATTATTTCCAATAAAATTGTTAAGGTGTTAAAAACAAAAAAAAAAAATTGATTATAATTTTTTGGTGATTTTAATAATTAAAAAAAGAATAAATTTCATCATCGTATTTTTCGTAGTGACTGGTGCATATCCAAGAGCACAATATTTTTATCTGTTTTCCTATAATGCATAAGTAAATATGTGGAAACATCGATGGTCAGCATATATTTCTTTTGAAAGATATATTCACCGGTGTAAATTTTTTATGCAGGCAAAATATATATATATATATATATATATATATATATATATATATATATATATATATATATATATTCACTTAGTTCTTTAATCATTCAATTTATTCTAATTTTATCCTTCTGTGAATTCTTTATGTAGGTAAGATAAAAATATATTTAAAAATTGAAGTGTTTCTTTTGGTGAATAAAAAGAGTCAAACTTTTACTTCCTATTTGCTATTTAGTTAAAAAATGATAGGAATTTAAGTGAGTCTAAGTCTCATATTGAGTAAAATTGAGAAAGTTGAGCATCATATAAGGATGAAAACCTATAAACTCATTGCTTTAAAATTTTGGATTAGAGATGGTGTCAATTCCTTATATGAAGATTGAGCTCATTAGTATTGTGTTTTTCTAGTGATCTTCTCTCGAAAAATCCAACACAGTTTTCAATCTGCAAGAGTCTTTTCTTGTCTCATGATTAGTTAATATTCATAGGACAACATTTAAAGTAATCAATCAAAAAGGAATTCAAAATACTTCCATATAACTATAATTTGATATCCAATTATATTTTTGGATTTTATTCATATATTTGTTTAATAATATCTTCAATTATCCTTTGCGTTTATAAATAGATCTTCAATCAGAATATCTTTAAAATTTGTAAATCTTTACTAGGTAGTCTTGCTTGTATGATATTCTCCTTATTGACCTTATCATTCATTTCAACATTCAAATTTCATTGATCAATTTGTAATTGATCTTAATCACCTCGGGATTGGATAGATTTCTTTCACGCCATTTTTAGCTTCATTTGTTTGATCAATTTTGTTCAGTACTTTGACTCTTTACTCGTCTACTCATCCTTCCATTAGGTCCTCTAAATGAGGTACTCATCTAATAGGTGTTTCATCATTTTGCTTCATGAGTTGACTTGATTCATCTCACAAATACTCGTCTAGTACCTTTTATGTGCTTTTGCATTGACTCGCCAAAAGCATTATATTGGCTTCTGACTCTTCTAATGCTTCTTACCTTTGCTTGTTTACTTCTTGTTTTTACTCGTCTACTCCTTTGTAGAGGTCTAGTGCTATACTAGCTTAAGTTTACTCATTTGATCAATGTAGCCATTTATTAATTTTTCTTTACATTGTTGAGTCGTTTGGCCTTTTTGTTTTGACCTATAGTCTTGATTCGTCTAACACATTCAACCAACTTAAGTCATCTAAAAATTGTGTAGAACTATAGTTGAATGATAGCTTGATCACCTGATCCAACCTTCAACTGGTCTAACTTGTGCTTTCAACTGAGCTCGTCTAAGCCTTGTTTTTTCATAATTTGCTTCTTTTTTAAACCCCTAACATGTTCTTTGTTGTCTTGTGTAAGATCTGGGAAAAATTATACTAAAGGAAAATACATGATAAAAACTAATGACTTGATTAATATTGTTGATTTATTTAATTTAATTAGGTTATTAAATTATAAAATATGAAATAATTATTATTTGAGTGATGTAAGTTATTCTTGTATTTATTTTAGATTTAAATATTATATTTAATGTTGCAGATTATACTTAAATGGTGCAAAATATAACGTGCAAAAGGTATATGGTTTTGTGGTTATGCTTATGTATTGACCTAATTGGGTGCATGGATTCGATTCCGGTTAACATAGTAAAAGGGTTTGCGTTTTGTTTTTTTAATTAATTATGGTGGATGGACCATATAAGTTTATATTTTATTCGTGCACAAGATATATTGAGAAATCATCTGGTATAGTGGTTGATCTATGTTTATGGTATGGCGTTGTGTGCGAGTTTGAACTCTGCCGGGCTCATAATGTGCAATGCTACATTTGTTTTTCTCACTCCTTAAAGTTGTGGGGCCACGAAACTCTTTCAATTCATTTTCTCTCTCCTTATTCACGTTGCAATGGTGCAGGGCAGGGATTGTTTACATTGCTGCATGCTAATTTTCAATCTTCTTTGCTTTGTAGAAACTTGCTGCCACAATCTTTAAAAAATAAAAACAGACAATCATTTGATTTTGGTTTATTTTTAGTTTTTTGAAAATCTTAAAAAGATTTAATTTTAAAATATTAATAGAAAAGATTAGAGATGTTAATTATAGACAAAAAGATAAGATTTTAGAAAATGAAACAAAACACTTTGGGGTTTTGAGAGGGAGAAAAGGAGAGTTGGAGAAACATGAAGAGTGAAAGAGAATGCTACGGGAATGAAGGAATGCGTAGCAAAGAGACTATTAGGCAGGGGAAGCTTTACCTTTCTTCTCTTTATTTTGTTTGCTTATGAATGAAACTTGAAAAGTATGTATGTGTAGTGTAGGGGAAGTCAACCTTGTTTTCTTCTCTTGTTTTCTTGTTGTTTGTTTGATGAATGAAGCTTGAAAAGCATGCATGTGTAGTATAGAGGAAGCTGGTATGTTTTATGTTTTAAGCATCTGTCTTTGATATTTGGGTGACATGCGTTGATGGTTAGGAGTGCAGAGTTCCTTTCGATAGTATAAGATTTTATCATCATGTTGGAGTTTTCATGGTGCTACTTTCACTCACAAATTGATTGGCCATGCATTTAATGGGTCAAAACCCTTATTCATTGATGGGATGTATAGCATTGATGTGGAACCCATGCTTTTTTTAAAGATGCAGATTCTTTTGCATGGTATTAGAGTTCCGGTGCAGCCATCTTTCTTGTTCTTTTTCTTGTTTTGACAAAAGTAGATTAACATGCAAGTGAGTGGGATCATGTTTACGTAGGTACGTTGGGTGGATTGCACACACTCTTTTCTTTCTCCATCTTGTGGGTTCTCTTCTCTATGTTGCCATTCCTTGTTTCTAGATCAATGCAAATGGGTGCAACTTCATGATAACTGGGCACTATTTCACGTTAATTGGGTACACGGTTTTGGGTTGCATTCTTTTTCCTATCCTACTTGAGAGTGCATACCATAGGGCCACATTTGCATTCCTTTTCTTATTCTTTTATAACCTTTGTGAAAGTGACCATGTAATTTGTTTCCATTCATGCTCCTTTCGTGCAAACCTCACCTAAATTATTGTTTCACTCTTTTAGACTTTTATTGGTGTTTTGAGTGGGAAGTTTACTTTTCTCTTAATGACTTTGTTTCTGCAGTTTTCTTTTTCTCACCACAGAATCATGTTTTTGAAACAACACCATGACATTAATTCTTTCTCTATCACATATCTACTTTGTTTTATTGGTGGAGGGTTCATGTGTGGGCATAAGCCAAACTAGCTTAAGATTTAGGAAACTTTTAGCTTTGATGGGCTGTATACGTTAGGGGTAGCAAGGTTTGTTTTGGTTTTATTAAAGGGTCACAGTTTCTTATATTTTTGGATTGTGTGGTTGGTGCATGGGTGGGTTCACATGTTTTGGTTCTTTTTCGTTAAGTTTTGGGCTGCTTCCATGCTATACATGCAAAGTTTTATTCTCTTTCTTCCTTTCTTAGCTCCTTCACGTAAATGCATGTGTATTTGTGGGAAGTACATGGCTTGCATTTATCTTGTTTCTCTTTCATCACATGTGATTTGCTTTCATTCTCCTCTTTTCTATGTTGTGTGTAGACCATGATTTAAATGAGTTGCTTTATATTTATAAATTGGGTAATGCATGGGTGGGATCCACATGTAAATAGAATTTCTCTTTCTTCCTTATGTTTTTCTCTTTCACGTAAATATGAGTATAGTGAATGTTTTAGTGGTGCATGGGGTTTGCATATTAACTTGTGTATTCTTTCATAAACTTTTGGTTCTCTTTAAATTCTCATATTTTTGGTTGGTACTTTTCATTTGGTTTTACTAGTTATTTATGTGTTAATGTGTTGATGGGATATTATGAGATTGGTGGTTTTTCTTGGTTTGTATGGGTTGTGGTTTGAGGATAATTACTTGAGTATGATGTTATATTGTGTTTGAATTAATGTCACTCATTGGGTTCATCGTATAAATATGTTATTTGATAAGTTGATGGGTTTATGTTATGAAACTATTACTATGCATGATGGGGTGGTGTGTTGTTGGCAATTGGTAATTCTCACATGTTGTATGTTGGAAGTGTTTTCCTTGCTTGAAGAACTCTTGGTGGAATTAAATGTTGTGTGAGGTTTTCCGTACCTAGGAACCCAGTGAAGACTCTTTCGCTTGTGTGAAGTAGTGGAAAGGGGTCCTCTTCGCATGTGTGAAGCAGTGGTAGAGGATTGGTTCGAGTATTGTACCCTCTCGCCTGTGTGAAGCACTAGGGAGGGGGAAAGATGTTTTCACCTTATTTCGGCTCGTTGCAAGTATAGTGCCCGATGTGCGATGCATCGACATTGTACTCATAATTCCTTGAGGAATAAGGGAGACAGTCTGGCTGCGTTAAATAGGACACATCGAACCATCTGTTCTAGGAAACTAGATGTTGTTGTGGGGTGAGAGGCCGCGAAAAACCAAAGTTTGATTATAATCACTGTATTTGAAGAATTGAGATGAATGTGATGTTATGCTTGGTTTGGCAAAGTTAAGTATTACTGGACATGTTTTATTTGGCATTTCGATTAAGTGTTACTTGAATGCAAAGTTGAGTATTATTAGACATGTTTTATTTATGAATTTCTTTTATGAATATCATTGTTTATGGTTAGCTTATCCCTATTTGTTTGTTTGTGTTTGTTGTATGTGCGATGATCGTATAACGTGTGTGTTATACGAAGAGCATATTATAACGCAGATGCTTTTGGCATGGAGTAGATCAACGAGAAACTGGGGTGAAATCGAGAGATTTTATAATTTATTTAGTTGTTTTAAATCATATATTAAAATATATGTAATTTTCTTTTGTTCGCAAATATTATTGGAAGATTTTGACAAAGTGACGAGTTGAGCTATATAATTTAAATTAAATTAAAAGATTTTATTAGTACATCACAATGATAATTCTTTTTCCGCTAAACATAAAAAAATTTTAACGTTCTGTGACATCCCAAAATTTGAGGTGTTACATCTTGCACTTGGCTTAAACTCATTAAACGTACATTGATTTCATCGAACACACATACACACCCAAGTGCACAAACACACACGCGCACACGCACCCACACACACATACACATACGCCTGTGCACATGCACGCACACACACACATACCCTAGTGCACAAACACACACACACATACGCACACACACACACACACACACACTAACACACACGACCACAGACATGCACGTACACGCACATGCACACACCTACACACGCGCAACTCACACACACGCATAGACACACACCCACGAGCACAAACATACCCACAACCCCCCTAGACACACACACTTACTTGTTGACATGTGAACATGTGAAGCCTGGGTGGTGTGTCTCATGAAGATTTGATGAAGTTTTGTTAAACTACTTGGAACCATTGCTTTGGAATCATGCATATACTGATGAAGTTATGGAGATTTGATGACATTCATGTTGAACAAGCCTTGGACGCGTGCCCTCCACATGGATAAATCATTAGGAGAAAATACTTGGTGTTTATAATTCACATTGTAGACCTTGTAGTATTAGTTAGATGTATTTGGTCTTTATTGTGTTTTTCAATCTATTGAAATATTTTTCAAAAGGTTAAAATATGCCTTTTAATCTGTTAAATGGGTTTTCAACAGGTTAAAAGGTTAGTTGTAGTAGTCTTAAACTGTGACTTATTGAATCAGTTTATTTATTTTTTAATTGACTGATTTCACTTAAGTCAAGTGAAATCAACCGATTGATTTGGAAATGAAGCTGTTGAATTTCTTAACAATTTGACTATAAGTGCCATGATTTTTGAAAGAGAGGTAACAAGACCATTTTTTAGCGCGAAACTATTCTGGAAAACATGTGTATTCTCTCTATTTCGTGATCATTCAGACTACAATTGTTGAAGATTGATCTTGGATAAATTCTTGGAACTTTGGCTTGTATTTGAAGCTTGGAGAAGGTGTTTGTGGTAGGCAGGGTTGTGCTACCACTGAGGTTTGATCTTTCTCAAACTGTGTATGTGTGCTTGGTTGTTTTCCAAGTCTACAAGAGGGGCCTTGTTGTGCTAGTGTGAGTGGTCATTGTGAGAACCCCAACTAGAGTTTGTTTGCTTCATGGGTACTTCCACTTCTTGTTATTTACCAACTGTCGTGGGAAATGCCATGAAGTGGACCATAACTCTAGTTACCTTGATCTTTAGGTATTAGGGAACGATCCTTGTGAGCACATATACTTTGCCATAGAACTTTATCAAGCCTATGTTAAATTAAGGCACAAAAGGGAGACTATTTGCGTCATTTACCCTCACATTTCCTTGTATATAATAATAAATTATTCATAATCACAACATTATAAAAAAAAAAGGGAAAAGGCCTCCTTAGGCATAAGCATATATTTCATTGGCATATCATGTCAATAAGTGTCCAGCAAGGCACAACCATGCATTGCATTCTCATTCTATGGTCATTCACGGTACCCTATCCATAGCTTCAAACACATAGCATGCATATGCATAATTAAAAAAAATCTAAATAGTTTGCATTGCAATAAATTCAACTTGTTTCCCATTTTCTTATCACTAAATTCTTGGAATCTATCTTATGAAAAATAAGAAAATAATAAAACATTCTTTGGTCAAATCAGTGGATTGAATAAATAAATAAAATTATGTTTGTTATCATTTCTTTTGAAACATCCATCTAGTGTTGCATACATGAAATTGCTCAAATCCATCTCTCTTTCCATCTCTCTTCCACTCTAAACCTTGTTTTCATTTCCATGGAGGATTATCAAAAAGGGACACACACCTTAAAATGATTACAAGAAACTCTTTGAACATAAGAAAAAAAACAAAAAAAATGAAGAATAATCAGCTAGGCTGAAAACTCTAATGATAGTCTAGGCAAAAATAAGACAAAAAAAGTGAAAAAAAAAACAAAACAAGAGACATCCTGCCACATGAACTAGATTATTTCCCTCTGAATTAAAGTTTTTTTTGAGAAAAACAACCATGATTTGAAATTATGTGTCGCCATGTTTCTTTATCCAAAAAAAAAAACAAAAGTAATTATCCTTTGCTACCCAATTTGAGCCTTCCAAAAATATTTCTTTCAAATTACCCTAAACAACAATCACCTCACACTAAGGGTTGATATAATGTTTGCATTTGTTTCATCCAAATGGTAGTTCACCAATACAAAAATATCAAAAAAATATCAAGAAAAGCAAAAGAGAAGCAAAAGGTGAACAAGAAGAAGTCAAACAAATTTTAAATGAAACATTATTCAAATATCTTTGTTCCAAACAACCCTCACATCACTTTTTAGCCTTTACTATCATTTACTTCCATACTCCTAGCCTTGGCCATGATACAAGCCTAATAAAGTTCACACAGATCAAAGATTGGTTGTTATCTTTCGAAAGTTTTAATTTAGAGAAACATTTTTATTTGCTAATAGGTTTGTTCTAAAAAACTTATAAAAAAAAAGGATTGAAAAAGTGTGTTCAGAGATTTTTCTTTTAAACACTGGGGTAGTTTATGTTTGGTTGACATGTTTTCAAAGCTCCAAAATCAGCACGGGCAATCAAGCAATCTGGTTAAAATTGGGTTGTCCCCTTTCAATTCATTCTTCTTGAAATTCCATTTTTGCTCATACAGTATCCTCCGCTTTAAGCCTAAACCTTGACCAACCTTAACATAGTCCACCTTTATCAATCCAACACCCAAACTATGGTAGTCACATTGTTTGTATTTCATATATTCCCATCATTCAATCTGAATCGGGACATTTATTTACATCAAAGACTGTGATAACATTAGGGGCAACTTGTGAAGACCTCATTATTTTTCAATTTCCTCAATTGGGAAAAGCCAAACACTCTTTTGTACCCTAAGACCATCCTAGGCTCTCACACGAAGGGCAAACTTTTGAAGTCCCCATCATTTTCTTCATACCATCAATAACAAGGGAAAGCCCAAACAAATTTTGTGAATTGGGGCAACTCCCTGGTTAATCTTCATCACCTCATCCAAGCCTTTTCAAGCCCTTGGCAGTTTCATTGATGTCATTCAAATAGTGTTTCAAAAGAAGTTATTAAAAAAAAAGTGTTCGGTAATAAACTGATTAGACCAAAGAAATGATTTGGAAAAGTAAAGAAAAAAAAATTCAAAGTAGAATGATTCCATGAATTCGAAATAATAATGAAATGGGGATCAATTCAAATTTGTTTTCAAAAAAATACAAAAGGAAAATTCATACATTTCATGCATCATACCAAGTCATTCATACATGCATTGATTATATCAACTTTAGAAATAAGCAACTACATGGTCAACTTAAACTTCTTGGGAGTCCACATTCAAGCCCAATTTCCACACTGGCCCTTAAACCTAGTTTTTTCTGGCCTCAAGCCCAGTTTTTTCTAGCCTCTAAGCCTAGTTTTCCTTACTCTCAAATTAAAATAAAGGAAAAATGAAAAATGAAAAAGAGCAAATCACACTTATGCATCTATGCATCCATGTATGCATATCATATAATTTCAAAAAGAAAATCATAACATGTCATGCATCATCAAATCATGTCATCCATCATACTCCACACAATCATTGAAAATCATTTCAAAAAAATAAAATAAAGAAATTTGAAAAAAAACTCAACAATGAAAATTTTTGTGTGTAAGTCTCACAAATGTTAAGCATTCACGCGGTGTTTGTCGACACTTCAAGAGCAAAATTCAGATTCTCCTTTTATACATCAAGACCCTTTGCGAGGAAATGGTCGTTGATTCCCTTATGTTTACATCATGACCCTCTATAAGACAATGGTCATTGATTTCCTTATATTCACTTCAAGACTCTCTACGAGGCAATGATCATTATTTTTTTATCTCTACAGCAATACCCTCTACAAGGAATTAATTATTGATTTCCTTATGTTTACATCAAGGCCCTCTGCGACGCAATGGTCATTGATTTCCTTATGTTCACATTAAGACCCTCTACGAGGCAAAGGTTATTGATTTCCTTATGTTTATATTAAGACCCTCTACGAGGCAATGGTCATTGATTTCCTTATGTTTACATCAAGACCCTCTACGAAGCAATGGTTATTTATTTCCTTATATTCACATCAAGACCATCTGCAAGGCAATGGTCATTGATTTCTTTGTCATATCGAGGCCCTCTGCGATGCAATGGTCATCGATTTTTTTACATCAAGGCCCTCTACGAGGTCATGGTCATTGATTTCTTTCCTTTCGAGACCCTTTCCTCGGGATTGGTCTAATTTGTTTTTTTTTCAAAAAATCAGAAAAGAAAATAATAAGTTTGTCAGATCGAGACCCTCTCCATGGTAATGGTCACCGAATCTTTGGATATAGACCCTTTCATCGAGATTGGTCTAATATTTTTTTCAAAAAGTCAGATTTCCAAAAAGAATGTGGATTTTCAGACCAGGGCCCTTTACATGGTAATGGTCACCGAATCCTATGAATAGACCTTCTCCACGGGATTGGTCTAATATATTTTTTTTTCTTTTTTTTTCCAAAAAGTAAAAAAAAATGGTGTGTCGGATGGATACCCTCTTCTTGGTAATGGTCACCTAGTTCTTTTCTTTTAGATACAGACCATTTCCTCTGTAATGGTCAAGTTTGTCTTCCAATTTGTCTTCTTTTGAAACCCGAACGAAATTAGTGTTTTTATCTTTACTTATCTTTTATTACGATAATATAAAAAAGTCAATTTTTCATATTATCTAGTAAAATCTAAGTAAAGACGGGCGGTTGTCAACACACAATTTCGTCCGGGTGAATAAATTTATTTCAAAAAAACAATAAAAATAAAAAAATGTGAAACAAAATTTTCTTCAAAGATTTTCAAACTTTCATTTAAAAAAAAAAGAAAAAAAAGAGAGAGATGGAAAAAAGATAAAAAGGAAAAAAGAAGGAAGAAAGAAGGAAAAGCCCAATTTGTTATTAATTATCACACTCCTTTTTATGAGCCCAACAACTCAACATTATTTTCTACCCTTTGTTCCTAATAAAGAAATTAGTGATATAATTCTAATAATTAGAAACAATATCTCTTCAAATGGTAAAAATCAATATTACTAATACGGATTGATTTTGTGCTCTATTTTGTTAATGGTTAGAATCAATATTACAGATCTTGATTGATATTGTGCTCTGATTTGTTATGATTTGATTTCCAAAATGTGTTGTTATCATGACCAATTTCTTCCTTATATTGTTCATTACAATTAAGGCTAGGATTGCAATTTGTGACTATAAATAGGCAGTCTGTTCCATGAAAAGGGATCGAAAAAAAATATTCTCTACACTTCTCTAATTCTTCTCCATCACTACTCCCACTTACACACCTCCTTTTTTATCTCTCTTTCAAAACAAAAACAAAAACATATTGAAGGAGATAGAAAATCAAAAGAAAATATTTGCTACACTTCCTCTTTCTCTTCCATTACCACCCACACAAACACTCCTTTTTTTTTACCTTTGTTGGGAAAATGAGAGGATGAGATTGATATAAAAGAGAACATATATCGAAAATTTTGGAAGGTACGTCATTGCGAATTTTTAATTCTTTTGATTTATTTTCTTCATTTTTCATTATATATTTTTTAATCATAAACAAATATTTTTCTTCATTTCTTTTAGTGTCTGTCCAACCGCTCGTGCCGCGTGACACGAATTTTCAAATTTATTTTTCTAGGAAATATATCAAAAATAATATAAAGAACTAACTTGATTCTGCATTGCGAATGGAGATACGTAGGAGCGAGGATTAATCCTCGTTGGGCCAAAAAAACAAAAAAAAAAGTATTTTTGTTTCTTTTATAAATTCATTTATTATTATTTTTGCGTAAAATTAAATATTTTGAAAACCACATCCATTTGCATGTTTAATTAAAGGTACCGTCTTAGAATGAACGTTGTGAGGTGCTAATACCTTCTCCACGCACAACCGACTACCGGACCCAAAATCTGGTTTTTTGCAAACATTGTCTTATCTTGTTGGTTTTTTCATAGTTTTCCAAATCCAAACTTTTTTTTTTACAAATTTAGTTTTTGGTTCGTCATCCATCGCGATTTTGGTTGCAGCAATAATGAAGCAAACAAGATTTCTACATTAAACAATCGATTGAAAGGTTTAAACAATTGGCCAAGTGGTTGGAAAATAGAGTCAGTCAATTGGATAAAGAAATAGCTGATTTAAAAGTTGATTTTGAACATCTTAACATGATTTACAATAATTCAACTTGTTGCAGTGATAATCAGTTGATTGTAAAACCTTGTGAAAATTGCACCCTTTTGGAAACATGTGCAAGGTTCACAAGAAGAAAAGCAAACTTGGAGGTTATTCTTGGCTCTCAAAATTGTGTTTTTGGTAGGTCTGGAACAGGTTACAACTCTTTTAATAAAAAGAAAGTCAAGAAGTTTGCTCATTTCTTTTCCAATAATGCATCAAGTGATATTTCTTTGACAACTTGAAATTATTGTATGAGAAAAGGGCATATTTCTAAAATTTGCAAAGCTAGAAAATATGATGTACCTAAGGGCTTTATGAAATGGATCCTAAAAGGATTAAGAAAGGCTTAACCATGTTGGACCCAACCTATAAAAGGGTACCATGTAATGTATATTTGTTTTGCAGGTTATCAAAAGTGGAAAGAGAGACTTGTGGTACCTTGACCAACTTAGTGATAAAGGTTTTAAAGTTGTGTTTGAACCAAACCATTGCCATATCTATGATGGATCTGGTAGTATTGTATTGATAGGAAAAAGAGTCAACAATACATACTTGCTTGATTTGCATCATACATCATTCAACATATACATTGCTTGCTTAGAAAAAAAGTATTTTTCTAGGCTATGCTATACAAAGTCATGCATATAGAGTCTATAATAAGAGGTTAATGACTGTTGAAGTGTCCATGCATGTTGTATTTGATGAAATTAACCCAAAGTTGCAAGATCAAGTGTGAAAGAATGCAGATGAAGAAGATTTACTGCAGGAACAAATTTCTGCTACAGAAAAGCCCTCTACTGTAGGAAATCAATCGGCTGAAAAGGAAAAACAACCGACTGAAAAAGCTGCAGACAACAACTTGCCTAAGGATTGGATTCAGCCTAGAGGTTTATCAAAGGAGAACATCATAGGTGATATCAAATAGGGAGTATCTACTAGATGCTGAATTGTATTTTGTGAACATGTTGCTTTTGTATCTCAAATTGAAACAAAAAATGTGAATGATGCTTTAAATGATAGTAATTAGATTGTTGCTATGCAAGATGAACTCAATCAATTCACAAGAAATGATGTGTGGTTTCTAGTGCCTAAAACTAATGATATGAATATAATTGGAACTAAATGGGTTTTTAGAAACAAAATGGATGAAGATGGTAACATTGTAAGGAACAAAGCTAGACTAGTTGTTAAAGGGTATAACCAAGAAGAAGGCATTGACTTTGATGAAACATATGCCCATGTAGCTAGGCTAGAAGTTGTGAGATTACTCTAAGCATATGCTTGCATGTGTAACTTTAAATTACATCAAATGGATGTGAAAAGTGCATTCTTGAATGGTTTCCTAAATGAAGAAGTGTATGTATCACAACCTCCTGGCTTTGAGGATCATCTCTATCCTAACCATGTTTTCAAATTGAAGAAGGCTTTATATGGTTTGAAACAAGCACCACGACAGTGGTATGAAAGGCTAAGCAATTTTCTTTTATCAAAAGGTTATGCTAGAGGTGTAGTGGATAAAACACTCTTCATTAGAAAACATGAAAGTGAGGTTATACTTATTCAAGTGTATATTGATGATATCATCTTTGGTTCAAATAACAACACATTGTGTGAAGAGTTTGTTGCAACTATGCAGGGAGAATTTGAGATGTCCATAATGGGTGAGCTTACCTACTTTCTAGGGTTGCAAGTCAAACAACTCAAGCATGAAACATTTTTAAGTCAATCAAAATACTATTTTGACTTGTTGTAAAAGTTCAAAATGGAGGATTGCAAGGAAACTACCACTACAATTTCTATAAATTGCCTTATGGACGCAAATGAGGTTGGGTAACTAGTAGATTCAACCAAATATAGAGAGTTGATTGGATCTTTTCTTTATCTTACAACAAGTAGGCCAAATATCTAGTTTGGTGTATGCTTATATGCTAGGTTCCAAGCAAATCCAAAGGAATCACACTTTAAAGTTGCAAAATGGATTCTAAAGTACCTAAAAGGAACAACCAATGTTAGTTTATGGTATCCTTGTGATTCTAACATAACTCTTAGTGGCTTTTCAAATTCTGACTATGTAAGGTGATAATTGGACAACAAAAGCATAAGTGACACTTGCCATCTACTTGGCTCAAGTCTAATCTCATGGCATAGTAAAAAGCAACCATGTGTGGCACTCTCCACTACTGAAGCTGAGTATATTATTGTTGGACATGAAATTTGATATCGTTGTCGTTAGACGATCAAATTACCACTACTTAACCTTAGCAACTTCAGTATTGCCAAGTTAGTAGTGAACAAAATAGTTAAGGTTAAGATAACCCTGAGTCGTCTCACAACGATTACGGAATTGATCTCAAATATTTGATTCTAAAAAATGCAATTAAAACTAGCAACTATAAAAATAGGGGGTTTTGATATGCAAAGAAAATGACACGGAAGATTGTAAACACAGTAATAGTAAATAGTTCAATTCCACTGCTTTTTCTAAATAAGATTCTTCATTGGTTATCTAGAGATTATTGTTAAATTAATTATTGTTGTTGATTTACAAATCAATTAATGTAAAGACTCAATTCATTTGTTGGCATTCTCACTTTTAATCAAAGTACAGTCTCAATTAAAAGTGAGAATTGTTAGATTGTCCAGAGTAAATTCAATCAAAGTACAGTCTCAATTAATTTTACTATGCCTAATCATGTTTATTCCTTTGTTTCTTCACCAAATAGAAAACTTAATTGATCAAAGTAAAGTCTTGACTAATTTTAGTTAAAGTAATTACCTCTAATCAAAGTAAAGTCTCAATTATTGGCAAAAACTTATTTAATCAAATGAAAGTTTCTAAATAAAATCAAAGTAAAGTCTCAATTTAATTTAAAAACCTTTTAACTCATATGATTAGCATGCATGTAGATTTAAAATCATTATTTTCTATTCGATTAAGAAGTAAAGGACATAGATAAACAAAAACCACAACAATAATCAAAATAACAAACACATAAATTCATCTAACCTCAAAATCCAGTTAAGAAATTACAGTGGAATCAACCCTTAAAGCTTAGCCCTCCATGGTTTTGATGGACTACATGATAATATATGATGAAGGAAAGAAAATAAAAGAAAAGAGAGAATGAGAGATGTGATGGATGACAGTGTCTGCAAAAACCAGAGAGTTCTAAGTGTCTAAGTTGTCAGTTGTCCCCTTCTGCTCCCTTAAGTCTCTTTATATAGGCTTCAACTGGACTTTGGGCTTTATCTGTTGGTTACTAAAATCTTTTATTTTTATTTAATTAATTAGCAACTTAATTCCTGTCCAATTTCCAATTCTGCCCCTCTTATTTAACCAGTTTTGCAGTTTTGACCAATTGACCAGTGTTGACCAGTGTTGACCAGTTGACCAGTTTAACTGTCCAATAATAGCCTGACACGTGGCGCAGAGTGCACTTTCTCTCTCCAGACTAGGGTTTGCTGCGTTTAGGGTTTCATGGACTCCTTTGGCTGCGCGAACAGGTGCTGCTCCGGCGGGGTCTTCTTTTCCGACGAGGTGAAGTGCAGAACCTGGTGCGTTTCATCTTCGTAGTGGTGGCTATGGCTTCCGCTGCTGTTCTAGCTCGTAGGTGCGATGGAGGATGGTTGCGCGCTTGTTGCTGCTGCGCGGTGGCTGACGTAGATGGCGTCAATGGTTGGAGATGAAGGTTGAAGATGGTGTGGGATGCAGCATTTTCCGGTGTCAAGGATGCTTCAGGCACGGTGGTGATAGAATCTGGGTTGCAAAAATGGTTCTGTTCTCGCTCACGGCTGTGCGAAGAAGATGATGGAGAGAAAATAGAGGTGTTGCGCGTGAAGTGTGGTGGTCAGAGGCGCGCTGCAGTTGCGGACGGAGATGGTGGCTCACGGTGGCGCGGCTGACAGCGAGGTCTGTGAATTGCGGTCAGCGGTTGCCATGGTGATGGTAGGAGAGGAGGAAAATTAGGGTTAGGGTTTCATGTGTGAGATGAAGGAGATGATGACATGGTAAGATCTGATTGGTCAATTTGGTGAGTGGAGGATTATGACACGTGGCTTGTTCTAGTTGGCTAATTTTAAAAGGTGGGGATTACCACATGGCATGATCTGGTTGAGTGGAGTTTAAGTGGTAGGAGGGGTGCAACTTAGTGAAAACTAGGGGGTGCAGAACAGGTTTTTGGTGGTCCACTTTAGAAGAAGTGTGCAAATAAAATCTGGGGGTGCATTTAGCTCCTGATTTATTCTTTTCCAGAATTTCTTGATTTTGGACTTATTTTGTAACTTTGAATATTTCAAATCCACACTATTAATGACCAAAAATAAATTCCAGC
>Ga0214543_1008727_pt1 | contig 16347 bp, 8 predicted proteins | sample CNSS2metaG_FD_160094 | JGI IMG/M metagenome (GOLD analysis project Ga0214543, IMG submission 160094) | Root nodule microbial communities from cowpea collected in UCLA plant growth center, Los Angeles, California, USA - CNSS2 | ecosystem: Host-associated > Plants > Roots > Nodule | place: USA... | reverse complement strand
TATATATATATATATATATATATATATATATGCATATCTAAATAAACGTTATGCGATTAAACATTAGGCCAATAGAAAAATAGGAAACAAGAAAGTTTAACTTAAAAATAAACAAATCAAATTAGTAAATTGGTAGTGTAATATATGTTAATTTGGGTCGTTACATAAAATATGAAAAGTATGAAATTTCATTAGGTGACATTCGGGCTCATTGGGTGTGAAAGAGATAATGCTTGAATTTCATGCCGATGAAGCTATATGATCACTTTAACATAACACATGAATTGAACATTGATATATAGGAAATATGAATTAGTATTCTTTAACATCAATTCTCATTGATTGAACTTGACAAAGTAATCTAGAGAGCGTATAAAACATACTTAAAAGGGGTGAGGTATAGGTTTTTTTTACCATGTATCAATTTCTTCTAAAATTATGGATATGGATTATTTTTTTTGAAAAATCAGAGGTAGGGACAAGTCATGCCAAACAGGCACGACTTCGTTGTGAAAAAGTCATTTTCACATTGGACAACTTTTGATTTGTGGAAGTAAAGTTGTGATGCGATTTATGTGTTGTTGAAGTTGTGAGGTCAACAACGACTTCAATTTTAATTAATTATAGTTAGTTAAAGTCATGCAAGAGTTATATGACTTTAGTGCAGATCTGCTTAAGTTAAAGTTGTGGAGGCATGAGGTGATTTCTTCACAAATAAAGAAGCATGGAAGTCGTGCAACAGGATCATGACGTATTTTAAAAATAAAATAGACACATTCAAAATTAGTGTCACATTGAAGTTGTGTTATCATACCACGACTTCAATAAAAAAAGGGTTTACACGAGTAAAAATAAAGTAAAGTCATCACCCTCTACATGACTTCAATGCTTCTCTATTTTTGAAGAATTTGCCTCATGCCTCTACAACTTTAGCTCAAGCACAAGTTGTATAAGTCTTGCACGACTTTGATTAACTGTAATTAATTAAAATTGAAGTCGTTGTTGACCCTCACAACTTCAACATCAACACCTAAATCGTGTTATAGGTACATAAATTCACTTCCATAGGTCAAAAGTCGACCAATGTGGTGACAACTTCTTCTAATAAAATTGTGTCCGCCTGACACGACTTGTTCCTATAGTACATTTTTTAAAAAAAGAAACCTATATCTATAATTCTAAAAGGGAACTGACCCATATTGGTAAATATATGACATGCTACAACATATGAACCATATTGGTAAATATATAACATGCTACAACGTATGAACGCAAAATTTACCCAAGAAAGAGGTTTTATTAGTTGAATATGTAGATGAAATACAAATATAATAGATATTGACATCACTTACAACCTAAAATATTAAAATAATAAATTTATATTTTTTTAATATAATCACTACAAGAAAATTCTTTAATAAAGACCAATTTTAGTGACAAAAAATAATTAGTCCCTATAGTGATAAAATTAGATACTAATTTATAAACTAAAAATTATTAGTAACTTAGATAGTTTTTATATTGGTCACTAACATTAGTTATCAAAGGAATTAGTTTGAAACATTGGTAGTTAATGTTAGTAACCAATTTAGAAACCAATTCAAGTGACCGATTTAGAAGCAATTTATAAACTCTTTAGGTACCAATAATTTTTAGTTTATAAATTGATATCTAAATTCCTCAGCGATTAATTATTTTTATCACTAAAATATCATTATGTAAAAATTTTCTTGTAATAACTATTCAATTTTCTTATTTCTGAACAATATAAAATTTGTACTCATGTTTAGATTCTCACTAGAAAATAGAAGTAAAAATTTATAAAAAAAAAATATTATTTAAGTAAATATATAAATGAAATATAAATGTACTTGAGCATTTGTAAGGACCGAAAATAGTGGTGATTAAAATGCAATTTTTTTATAGTGATATTTTTATGATGTTGTCTGTCTGACCCTGTCTGTGATGTGTTGATTGGAGTAGGACCCTTAGGAGTGTTCGTCGGGTAGCTAAGTGGTTTGTATTCATCATAAATATGTGCCAAAACACCATGTGGCCACCACCGCCCTGTGGCTATATCTATATGTACAAGTACTTACCTCCTGCATTAAATACCTCTGCATTATCTTCTTCTTCTTCTTCTTCTCTGCTCCATTCTTTTTTTCTTCTTTTTCAAAACTATTTTCAAACTCTTCCAATCTACACCACAGTGGTTACCCGAATCTTTAAATTTACTTTTTACACTATTCATGTTTTTCGATACTCTTTCCATCTCAAACTCTGCTCTATTATTGTAAGCTTTTTTCATGTTTAATAATTCCATCATACTTTTCTTTTCTTTTATCTTCAAACTACGGCTCACTGAATTAACAATACAAAATAGTTATAAAATATTTTAGCTTAATAATGTTACAACTATACATGTTTAAAACTTCTTTTAATCTTTCCATACTCTTTTAATATATTTCTTTATGCGGGTGTGTCTTCTTTGATGAACGGTTCATTATTTCCAATTTAGGGAATGAAGATGAAATTCCTAATAGTACAATTTAAAAAAAAATATAAATAAATATAGGAAGTATTATTGAGACATGGTAGACAAAAAAAGAATGAAGACGAAGAAAAAAGAAAAAAAAAAAGAGATGAATAGTTAAAACATTAAACAATAATTATATTATTTATTGTGAATGACAGTACATTTTGGAACTAAGTAGAAAACAAAATACAGTTTGGAGAAGTATATGGATGGTAGTGGTATGGGTCATTTGGGCCAAAGAAATATACTTATCTTTAGAAATGATAGGGCAAATGTTGTGTAGAGATTTTTACCCTTCTTTAGTTAAAAACACAGGGTCATTGCAATATTTTGGGAAATCAAAATTTTGGTTGAATTATTTTTTTATTCTTGTTTTTATCTAAAAATGTTAAGATGGTCTTTTATGTTTTCTTTTTTGTTTTTTTAGTTTTAATTTGGTTCTGATTTTTTAAAAATTGATGTAATTTGATCTTTTTCATCAAATTTTTTGAAGTGGATCAAAAATTTTTCATTAAAATTGATACTAGGATGATGTTAATTACACCAATAAAACAAACCATCCTTATTCAGAGCTTCAATTTTGATGAAAAAATATTGATCCATTTTAAGAAATTTAACGAAAAGAATTAAATTGTATCAAATTTTAAAAAATCATAACCAAATTTAGACTAAAACACCACAGGAGATTAACTTGATATTTTTGAATGAAAATAAAATTAAAAGAATAATTAATCCCAAAATTTTTATAGAAACTAGTATAAACACTATATTTACTTTTTTTATACTAATAAAAAATAAAATTATTTTTATTTTTATTATTATTATTATAATTATAAAATTAAATAAATTTTATAATTTTATTGTAACTAATTTTTATTTATTATGATTAAGTTTAACAAAACAGTCAAATGAAAAATATCAAATTAAACAAATGATCACTTAAAAGATAATATTAATAAAATAATTTTTAATTTTAAAAAAATATTTAAAAGGTAAATTTGGAAACAAATATAGACAAAAAAAAAGAGAAATTTTCCTTAGATATAAATATAGATGTATGAAAAATTGTGAGAATATAAAAAGTACAAAATATATTAAAAATTTATTAAATTTTTAAAAAAATATTTAAAATTTTATATTAAATTATATGAATATAAAAAATTTAGGAGTCATGCCCCTCCGACCATTTTAAAGATTCGTCATTGATGGAGTGGATAACTAGTAAATATACTAAAACAAAGTTCTCATACTCTCACTAATTTATTACTTTTATAACATGCTTAAAATATTTATAATAACTAAAAATCAACAAATGTGGGATATATAATATGGGGATGGTAAGGTGGACATAAAAAATATTCATATAGTATGATATATTATTGTCCAAGGGTGCAAATAAAGTTATGTTCTTACCTGTGTTTTTTTCTTCCTCTTATCTGCACAAGCATATTTGTGCAGCTAGTACTAACATTTCTTATAGTTGGATATATATATATATATATATATATATATATATATATATATATATATATATAACAATTTAGCATATAAATTACAAGACTTAAAGTTGGAATTTTTGGAATTTTGGAAATAGAGCTTAAAGGAAAAGAAATTTTTATGTTGAAATTATTTGTCAAAACAAATGTGAACTGTTTTTTGCAAGGGTTGAGATATCCTTATATATCTTATGTATATATAAATATATAATTCATTGCTGATAAGATAATAATACTATTATTATTATTATTTATAAAATATTACATGTAAATTCATTACATGTAAAGAAGGAATATATAAGCTACATAAGGAAAGACAAAACAAAGACAATGGGTCTAAGTCCAATAAATTAGATTATTTACTTTATTAAATTGTTTAAAAGGACAACTCAATACATCATATGGTTCAACCTACTATACTTATAATCTAACATACTAGATAAATCTAACATGCTAGACTTTTTGACACAAACACTAACAATCTTGTTCAAGTTGGAAGATGAATATTCATCGATCAAAGCTTTTAAATATTTATGTTGAACCTCCCACGATCGAGGGGTTTCGTGAAGATGTGGGATAGTTTTTCATTAATATTTATCAAAAGAAGACAAAATAAATTAATATGAAGTTTCTCTTGTACAACATGATTGTTTGTGTTGATGTGTTTTGTATGTTTATAAAAACTTGGATTCAAAACAATGTGCCTAATAGGTTTATTGTCACAATAGAGGCTTGCCTTAGAGTTTTCAATGATGTGGAGGTCACAAAGAAGGTAAGTAAGCATTTGTATTTTTAATGTAGTAGAAGAAAGAGCTTGATACTTAACTTCTAAAGATGAATACAAAATGATAATCTATTTCTTATATTTTCATGAAATTAAGGATGATCCCAAGTAGATAAATATCCAGTGTTTGGACATCTCATGTTAGGACAAGAAGCCCAATTAGAATCACTAAAACTCATTAGTTGAACGATATAATCAGAAGGGAAGAAAGTGTCTTGTGAATGTGAAGCTTTAATTTATCTTAAAACATGATAAGTGGCATGATGGTGATGAATGGATGGTGGCTGCATGTTAGCAATTGAATATCATAGGTTATAACAGGCATGGTGTTTGTTAAATGAAGCAAGTAACCAATGATTCTTCCATATAAATTGGCTTAACTGATGTAACTATTTTTCCTGTACATGTGTTTTATATCTTTGGTTATGGGAGTACAATAAGGCCTGACAACAAGCATCCCATAATCAAATAGGATATCAAGACAATATTTCCATTGACAAAGATGTATTCCTTCGGTGATTCGTGATACTTCTAATCCTAAGAATAATTTTAATTTGTCGAGATCCTTGATTCTAAAAACTTTCTTTGAGATACCTTTAACATAATTTATGTCTTCCAAATAATCACTTGGAAGAATTATATCATTAACACATACAAGTGACATTATGATAAAAGTGTTAGTCATCTTGATAAACAAATGGTGTTGAGAAGGTGATCACATGAACTCAATATTATGTTAAAATGAGGTGAGTTTGGAAAAGCATATTTTGTTGGTTTGTTTCAACATATAAAGACTTTGTAGGATGACAAACTTGATTAGGTTTGTTGGAGTTCAATGTTGTGTTCGCTTCCAGTCATGTACTATTCAAATAGATGGATTTGCAAAGAACAAGTGTGTTCGTTTCTGTAAATTTGAAGGCGATAGAAGGAACGAACAGGCAAGAGAGTGTATTATTTCAATCTTCACATAGTTGAAGGGATGAGCAATGATTTACTATTTATCCAATGCAAATAACAAAAATTGTCATTCACTTCTTTTTTTCAAATAAACGTGTGTTTGGTAGTGGTGGTTGGTTTGTGGTGTGGTGCTATAGTAGCTTTGCCTTCACCATAATAACTAATAATATTATTAGTTTTTGTAATTCAACAAACAATTAAAACAAAATTTCAGCCAATCAAATTTTATTTTAAATTTATCATACCTATTAAATTTTTATTTTAACTAAATAGCTTATATTTTCCATTATTCTAAATTAATTTTACCTAAATAAAATTTATTTTCTCTTGATTTTAATTATAGGGACAAAAGAGTAATTTTATAATTTAATCTATTAAAAAAAATTTATTTGTCACATCTATCAAATTATTCACAAATTTTCATAAACTTTCTCTTCAAATCCCTTTATCTATCCCTCAAAACAAACAATACTATAATCACCTCTTTATCTCTTCAAATCCATCAACTTACTCTCCTTCAAATCATCTCCCTGAAGTGAACACAACCTAAGTCTTGAGGTAGAGTCATGTACACTTCTTTATTTAAGTCACTGTATAAGAAAACATTATTCACATCTAGTTGTTCTAAGTGCTAATTCTTTGTTATAGCGAGAGCAAGTAATGGATGAAATATGATTGGCACAGGTGAGTATTTATCAAGTATATCAATTTCCTTTTGAAAATGAGACATGCTTTGTATAATTAAATATCACCATTAGCTTTGTATATGATCTTGTAAACCCATTTGCTTGCAATGGGAATTTTTCCTAGAGGAAAAATTGTTATGTACTAAGTTTTGTTGATTTTTAGAGCTTCAAATTCACTTTCCATGGCTTTTGCACCATTCAAGAATTTTGATGGCTTCATCACATGTTTGTGGTTCAAGATGCAATTAAATATATAAGTTGTAGCGTGTGTTTTGGAGAAACATAATTATATGAAAGCATATAAAAAATGGGAAAACACACCTTGTTGTCCTTTAACATGTCATAGTTTTCTTTTATGTTGTTGAAAATCTGATTATGATAATCTAGTTAAAAGATTTGAGCTTTGTGACTCCTATAAGATCTTTGTAGATCCTCATTGTCAAGATTTCGTGCTTCTTCAAAATGTCCATGATCTTGTGTATTCTCAATTAAATGTTATGTAATTGTATGAATAATCAAGTAAATAATGAAAAATATTTTCATATGAATTCTCGATATTTTATTCGATACTCGTTTGTGTATGCATGAAAACATGTTCATGAAAGACAATATTTCTAGACATAAAAATTTCTATAATGTTGGTATCCATAACAACATAGCCTTTAGTCATATTTTCATTTCCAAGAAAGATAAATTATTGTGCTATAGGATCTAGTTTGTTCATGTTATTTTATAAAGTAGAAGCAAACCATACATACACACAAAAATTTTAAATAAGGATGTCAATTTTTTGTTGATAGAACTTCAAATGGACTTTTATAACCAATGACAGGTCAAGGTAGAAGACTTACTAGATAAACAACAAGACACAATTATAGAAAAATCCAATAACTCACACGACAAAAATTGTCAAAATTACTGTGTAATTTTACTGACTGATATAAATTTGTCAATAAATTTGATTTATTGACTAATTTTATTGAAAAATTTTAAAAAATAAATTATCGACAAATTTTGTCAACGGATTTTCTCATAGTTTCATATTTTGATTAAGTGTTGTTAATCAAAATATCTAGATATCATTCGAGACGTTTGTGTTTTCTTTAATAAAAAAGATATAACACTCTACAATCTCATTTTTAATTGAAAAGCAACGTTTTTTTCTCAAAATGATAAGAACATAGACTAAACCTACCTTTGAACTTCATGAAAACAAAATTTTAGTAGACTAAACAAAATTAACCACAAACTAATTCTTGATAATTAAATTATCTAAACAAACTAAAAGTAGTATCAATCTGCTAAATATTCTCGTAGAACATTTTAACATTTTCTTTTTACACTTTTAGTTTATTAAGATAGAGTTATTTATCAACTTCCATTTCAACCAAACATTCTATCACAAATTTAAACAACTTTAGATTTAGCTTTGTATGATGTCTTTCAGTTTTACGTTCTTTGCTCAAAGTGTATGCGTATTGGATTTATCAAATCAATAAGATAGTCTTCTCAAGGTTAACATTATCCACCATCTATAGTGAGCAAACCCTTATGATCTTTCATATTACAGTTTTAGACAAATCTATGTCTTAGGTAAGAGTAATCATATTCCAAATAATACTTGGTGAGATAGCCATAAGTGATTATAGATTCTAAAGGAATGCTCATGTTTTAGTGAGAGGTGGCTAAGCATTCAAGAATGCTTGGGTTTTAGCTAGGAGTGGTTGTGTTCAAAAAAAATATTCAATGGGTTAACTAAGAGTAGCTACATTATGAAAGAGTACCTAATTTGTAACTTGCAACAATAGACCGCATATGGAAGCTTAATCACTTGATTGATAATTGGACATATCTATGTTATCATATGAACCAATATACAAATTTGAGAGTAAATTTTTTTTCCCCTTGCATGTTATTAAATCTGTATTAACTTAACATGAGGAAATTTTCAAACTAATTCTTTAAAGGTCTTTGATCGATTATATGTCAAGTTCAAAACTATCATCTAACAATGCATCACTTGACAATAGCTATGAAAATTTGTAAAAAAAAAGTGTGAATACATAATTCAACTTTCTTCTTGTGTATTTGGTCTGTTTTCACAAACATGGAATAGGACCAGAAAACCCTAAGCAATTTGGATTGGAAGATAATACACCTAATGACATTTACAATGTGTTAATGTTTTTTTCAACAACATAGTTTTGTTGTGATGTTTCAACCTAATACGATGCAGAATCCCAAGATTTTCATAAAAATCTTTATAATCAAACTCAACCATTATCAATTATAATAATTTTCATGTTTTTGTTAAACTAATTTTAAGCACAAGTAGTAAAACTATAAATAATATTTCTTATTTCTTCTTTGCTTTTCATGAAGTATACCCATGTATGTCTCGTAAATATTTATGTCCATGCATGGAGGCAATGCTCCTACTATACTCATATGATCCAACATACCATATGGTCCAACCTCATAAACTAACATACTCTTTAACATATGTATGAAAAGAGAAAACGAAACTATGAGGACATTTTTAAACTAAATATAATATGATTAAGTCAAATATCTTTTATATGAACTCTTAAAAAGAGTGTAAAGCTTTTAGATATAACAGAAGAGATATCTCCACTACTTTATATTCTTCCTTATATATCACTAATAATTTATTTCCTGCTGTTCTCTTTTTTACCAAATCATAATATAAGATACATTACATCTAGATCTATATTTATTTCTAGGTTTAGTAATATTTTGTCTTGAATTTGTGGTATCTCTTATTTTTATCTTTAAATAAAAAAAAAATAGTCCATTAAGTTTAAAATAATACATTTTAGCTACTAAATAATAAATTTAACAGACTAAAAAACCATGTTATTCCATCAAATTAAATATTTAATATTTAAAATAATATGTTTTTAAATTTGAGGAACAAAGTAAACCTGTATTTATCCTAAATTTTACGAATTAAAAATATAATTAAGCTTTATTTTTATTTTTATTTTTCACAGAAAAGGTATAAACAAGTTTTAAAGTTAAAAGAGTGCTAAAACTCATTATTTTTTTCCAGAAGAAGTTTATTGAGTTGGAATAATGGAACTCCCTCGTAATCATAAAGATTCTCCACAAATATATTTACAAAGTATACATCCTAAAGTTTTTACATCGACGACTTCACATTTTTTTATAAAATATGAAATTATAATTATAAACTAGACCAGTGCTATTTACTGATAACTCATGTCCATAAAATATATAAGTTTGTTTTAGAATGCATTTATAGATGATATATATAAAAGATTCAAACAGTGTGTGATAAAATTTCCTGCCTTAGGAGTAAATTATAAATTAATGAATAAACAAGACATGACTTTAATTAATATACTATCTTAATCAGAAAAGAAAGGTAAAATCGTACACTGGTTTGTTTCTTCAGTGAAGCAAATTTGACCAGTCTTGTTTCTGAATTATGAGGTCAAATTGTGTTGAGAGATAGTTCCCTTTCAGCGAAAGCTTATTGGAGAACTAACAGGGACATGCAGCAGAATTGGTGGGTTCGTCTTTAACCAGTCAGCTACCAACATATAGCTTCCATCAAATGATAACTATATGCCATCTTGGACTTATTAGTAAGTACTTCATATGTTCTTTCTAAATTTTGAAATTCAATTATTGATTTGAGTATAATCAAGAAAACTTAATAAGTCTTTTAAGTATATAAAAGACTTTGAGAGTTTATAATTTTATATATTGTAATAATTACACAAATCACAGTATAAGATATCAAACTAGAAGAGATTAATTATCTATATGATTATATGATAACAAAGCAATGAAAAACTACTTTACAAAGAGTATTCAACTAAATGTGAAAATAAGGAAAGAAATGACAAGGTTTAGCATCATAATATTACAGTGTTAAAAGAAACCAATGAATAAACACTGAAGAGTCGTCACCGAAATCAGGCACCCCCACTGATAATACTATTCGCTGTCAGCAACAACTGGAACAGTAAATTTGCTATTCAAGTATAGGTTAACACTCTTCTTGGACACAGCAAAAGAAAATTAAGTTGTTTTTTTCTCACAATTTTATTTGGTGGAAACATTATCTATATCTAAAATTCAATATCCAACATGTGAACGATTGTCTTAAAAGTTGGATTACTATTAGCATATGTGTATTTTTTATTTTTCTTTCGCTTACTTTTTATTTTCCTTGTATGTGTGTGTTCCACTGAAAATGGGGTGAAAGGTGAAGATTTTGGTTGAAAGTGGGTTGAAATATGAGTTTACAGTGGTAAGAAAAAGGAGTGTGATGTAAGGCATTGAGCAGAAGGAAGAGGAAAAAGTATTAAGGCAAGACACGGGTGCAACGGTGTAAAGAATCTTGACTGCCAGAGCCACAGAACTGATAACTTGCTTTTCAAGTATATATCGGAACGTGCAGAACGTTCCATCCATGCATAACCAGAAATATTAATAATAATAATAATATGGATTAAATATAATTTTAATTTTTAAACTTGTACATAAAATTAGAGTTGGTCTTTAATCTAAATTTTAATATATTTTAATCTTATACTTTAAAAATAAATGAGTATAACCATTTTAACTTATTAATCTAAATTTTGTTAGACTTGTTAAATGATGCTCTAAAAAGATATTTGGGTTAGAATATATCAAAATAGTATAAACAATTAAAATATCGTTCAAAAATGCATTTGGCACATAAAGGAAATTTAACACATTTAAGTTAAAAGAATTTTATCTATTCGTTTTTAAAATTTGGAGACTAAATTGTATCAAAGTTACAAACATAAACACGAATTACAAGCATGAAAGTGTAGAAATTAAAAAAACATATTTAACTTTAATAATAATAATAATAACAATAATAATCTATAATTTATAACAATATATAAAGAAAATATCTTCTTTTATGTCTACATTTCGTTATCTCAATTTTACCTTTAATTCTTATTTTAAAAATTAATTATTTTATAAATAGTTTAGTTTTAACCGTTATTTTAAAAACATCTTTTATCTTTAACCGTTATTTTAAAATCATCTTTTGTGTATATTTTTTATTTTTTTAATTTTACATTCAACAACTATTTTAAAAATTAATTATATATTTTTTATTAATCTTAACTCAAGTTTATGTGAAAATTAGAAAATGCAAATACTTCGCTAATAATATATAAAATTGATACTTTTTTTTTTATCCACATGTTATTTTTTCAATTTTACCGATAATTATTATTTTAAAAATTAATTATTGTATAAATAATTTATCTTTAACGGTTCTTTTAAATCTCTTTAATAATTATTTAAAAAAAAATTGTGTACATATTTTTATTTTTCTAACGACTATTTTAAAATTTAATTGTATATTCTTTATTGATTTAATTCAAATTTTTATAAAAATTAAAAAAATACCGACACAACCTTAACTATATTTTGACTAGTAATAATAATAAAATAGTAAAAAGTATAAACAGTATCTAACTACAATTATTGTTGATCGGTTACCAAAATGAGTTCGTGTCACGTGAACAAATCTTATTTGTATTATAGCACTAACAGAATTGGGGTCAGTATACAAGGTACAATGTACTATATATATATTGTAGAATCGGTATATATAGTATATTTGTTATTCTCTACTAAAATTTTACAGTTTTCGTTTCATGGAAATACTAAATAGTGCTATAGCGTCTTATCTTTTAATTTTCTTCAACCAATAAAGGATGGAGGTTAGGTTTGGTCTTAATCAATGAGTATATAAGAAGAAAAGCAATGAATAAAGTAACATTACAATTATTTCTTGGTATATACGCATATTTCGTGTATATCAGTATAACATTTATTGTTTAATTACTCGAATAATATACATTTTAATAGGTGCGTCTCAATTTCATTTTCATTTTCAAAAACAAAATTTAAGTCTTAAATTTTGAAACATTGCTTCAATAATTAGGTCATTTTAGAGATAAAAAAATAACATGTTAATGATGTGTCACATGTTAATATGTAGTTATTTTAATTTTCTTTTTTGCAAAAACTTTGGTTGCCATGTGTCAAGTCTCTGGTGTGACACATGGTACAATAAATATTTGTTTAAGTCTGCACTCATTTAAATCCAAATTTGGTAAGAAAAAAAATTCTCAGATCAATAATTTTATGACTTTATTTTTAAAAAAATCACGTAAATTTATTTGGTTTTATATTTTGTTATATATATATATATATATATATATATATATATATATATATATATATATATATATAAGATTACAACCTCTAAAAATTTTTATCATTTATAATAGCACTTTAGACATGTGACTTTCTTCTTCCTCTGTTTGAGAAGATTTCCTTTTTGAAAACTTTAAGTGAATTTCCAAAGGTGTATTCCTGGTTTTAGCATTTCCAACATTAAATTTGCTAAGCAATTTTTCTATATATTTTTATTGAGATAAGTTCATAATACCTTTATATCTATCTCTGGAGATTCACATACCAAGAATTTGCTTAGCTGAACCAAGATCCTTCAATTTAAAATTTTCTGACAATTGTTTCTTCAACCTATAAATTTCTTCCATATTAGCACCAACAATCAACATGTCGTCAACATACAAGACAAAAATGATGTAGTTGTCAACATATTTCTTCACATAACAATAATGATCTTCTTCACATCTGTGAAATCCTAAGTTTTTCATAAACTCATTAAACTTCTCTTTGCCTTGTACTTCAAAACCTTTTGGTTGTGCCATAAAGATTTCTTCCTCAAGATTCCAATGTAGGAATGCAGTTTCCACATCTAACTGCTCTAGATGAAGATTTTTTCCAGCTACTATACTCAAATAACTTTGATGGTAGTCATCTTGAGAATAGGAGAGAAAATTTCTGTGAAGTCAATTCCATGTCTGTGTTGAAATCCTTTCACTTGGAGTCTAGCCTTATATCTTTTGTTGTCATATGGTTCTTCTTTTAACTGATAGACCCATCTATTTTGCAAAATCTTCTTTCCTTCTGGTAGCTTGGTTAAAGACCATATTTTATTCTTCTAAAGAGACTTTATCTCATCTTCCATTATTAGATCCCACTTAATAGATTCATCTCCCTGCATAGCCTCAGTAAAATGCTCTGTCTCACCAACATCAGTCAACAAGTAATGCAATGAAGGAATGAAGGAGAATACATTTCTAGTGCTACAATTGTTTCGCTGGATCTCTTATATAAAAAGAGAATATCTTCTTTTGTGTCCACATTTCATATTTCTTCTTTTATTCTTAATTATTATTTTAAAAATTATTTTATAAATAGTTTATTTTTAACCGTTATTATAAAAATCTCTTCTCAACCTGTTATTTTAAAAATCTCTTTTGTCTATATATATATATCTAACAATTATTTTAAAAATTAATTATATGATCTTAATTCAAATATTTATAAAAATTAAAAAATACGAACACACATACGTTGTCGACAGCGTCTGTGTGTTCGCTAATATATATATATATATATATATATATATATATATATATATATATATATATATATTAGTTATTTTAATATTGGTATTATGAAAGTAATATATTTCAAATTAAATGCTAACAACTTCAAATAATTAAATATAGTTGTAATTGTTATAAATAATATTGTATAAAAAACTTCAAATAACTTCAATGTATAAGAAACGTAAATTAATAATATTGTATAAATATTATAAATTTATTTTTAACATAATTATTAGTTTATATAATTGATAAAAGAAAAAGGGAGTGATAAGGTTGCACATGGGAACTGCAAACCTTATCTCCTCTGTTGATCATTAATAAAAAAATTTGGAACCAAATTTTAGAAACAAACCTAAAGAAATAGTGTTAACAAAATATAGTTAAATTTAAACTAAAATTAATGATTACTTTAATTCTTATAAATATGGGTGAGAGAGATGAATGGGATAAAAATTTGAAATAGAACATGAAAAAAGAAAAAATAGAGAGAGATTTAGTGTTGTAAGTTCATCAAGTTCATTCGGTATAAGAAAGAAGATAAAGGATAGGTGGTGTGAGTACAGCGAAGAAAAAAATATATATCATCAAAATATCAATACAATCTTGGTATATCTTTCACAATAACTAAGGTAAACGGATAAGACATTTATCTTTTTACTTTTATTATCATTTTATATCTTCATAATTTTTTTTATATTTACTTTAAGTGAGGTATCCCTAACCTCATTCTAATTTATATTTAGTTCTCGATCTTATTTAGTTATTTATATTCATCTCCGTTTGTGCAATGCTCCTATTTATTCAATTTATATTTACTTTCATTTATTCATTTATATTATCTCTAGTCATGCACTGATCCTTTTTGTTTATTATATATTTATGTTTAGTTAAGCACTGATCCTATATATTTATTTATACAATTACATGATTTAATATCAAAATAAAACTTATGATAAATAAAGATTTGATTTTTGTAGTTGGAGTATAACCTTGGGGATTTAAATGAGTAGTTAGTACTCAAAATGAGATGTTTTTTAATTACTTTATTGGTCATGATGAGACTCAATTATCCCGAGTAGTTACTAAAAAAATTAATCAAAATCTTTACAAAATAAAATAAAGATCCAAGTTTTATGGATCTGAAAAGAGTTTTCATTTTATTTTATTTTATTAAGATATGTTATATTTTTATGTGATAGTTGTCTCACTTCCCTATTTTATGATTGTGTATGAAAAACAAAATCTTATAATCTCATCGTAGATGGTTGTCTTAACTAGGGGTGGCAACGGGGCGGGGCGGACATGGGTTTCGCTATCCCATACTCATCCCGTAAAAAAAATTCATCCTCATCCCGATACCCAAACCCAAAGGGTATCAAACTTTTGTCTCATCCTCATCCCCACCGGGTAACGGGTATAATCTCGTACTCATGCCCATACCCATTTTCTTACTACTTCAATATTAATTTTAATTAATTTTTATAAAAAAAACTATAATAAAGGAAACATAATATTATTAAATATTCAATATTAAAAGGATGATTGTTTCTTTGATACCAAATACTTTAAAATAAATTATAATTGTTTGCATTTTAGATTATAATACCAAATAAGATTTCATGAGAACCAAAACAATTATTAAATTTGCAAATATTAATGAAACATAGTTGATAAAATTTAAAAATATTTTTAAAAAAATATAAAAGAAAAAAATATTCAAATTAAAATATATTTTAAATGTTTGTTTACTTCAATCTTAAATTCCAATAAATCTCTTTTTTATACACTAATAAAAGTTATAATACATCATTTGATCAAAATTATGCAAAGAACAAATAATAATCACAATAAAAGTTTAAAATAAGTTATAATTGTTTATATTTTATATTATAATACCAAATAAAATTTCATGAGAATCAACACATTTATTAAATTTACAAACATTAATGAAACCTAGTTGATAAGATTTAAAAATATTTTTTAAAAAATATAAAAAGAAAACAAATATTCAAATTAAAATATATTTTAAATGTTTGTTTACTTCAATCTTTTAAATTCTAATGAATCGCTTTTTTATACACTAATAAAAGTTATAATACATCATTTGATCAAAATGATACAAAGAACAAATAATAATCATAATAAAAGTTTAAAATAAATTATAATTGTTTACATTTTAGATTATAATACCAAATAAAATTTCATGAGAACCAACACCTTTATTAAATTTGCAAACATTAATGAAACCTAGTTGATAAAATTTAAAAATATTTTTTTAAAATATAAAAGGAAAACAAATATTCAAATTAAAATATATTTTAAATGTTTGTTTACTTCAATCTTTTAAATTCTAATGAAT
>Ga0214543_1008725_pt1 | contig 16348 bp, 9 predicted proteins | sample CNSS2metaG_FD_160094 | JGI IMG/M metagenome (GOLD analysis project Ga0214543, IMG submission 160094) | Root nodule microbial communities from cowpea collected in UCLA plant growth center, Los Angeles, California, USA - CNSS2 | ecosystem: Host-associated > Plants > Roots > Nodule | place: USA... | reverse complement strand
GTATTTTCTATTTTTATATTTACATTGTAATTGTCAATATTTTATCAAATCATCAATGAAATTAATTTTAGTTAATTTTTGTGTACTTTATGAATTTTTATATTTTATTTATTTTTTATTATAAAAATAATTTCATTAAATTAATAAATTATAAATGTATGTGAGTGAGTAATTACAAAATAAAGGAGGTTTTAAACCTCCACAAAATAATAGTGACCAATAGAAGAGGTTAAAACCCTCCACAAAACAACCTCTGCAATATAACTCGGATACCAGGGGTTGTCAAAAACCTCTGCAAATAATTTGTGGCAACTCTAACTATAGAGGTTTGAAAAACCCCCGCAAATTAATTTGCGGAGGGCGAAAACTCCCGCGGATTGAAAAAAAAAACCTCCACTAAATGATAATTTTTTTGTAGTGAAGTAATGGAAACAACACAAAATTAAAAGAAGAAGACACTAACACTACAACATTTCTGGCTTTAGGCAACACTAAATTTGCTAACAAATATAAAAGTGTTGCTTATAAGAAGATGAACTTATCTCTTGAAGCGAAGCTTGATCAACCAAAGCTCATGATACCACATGATGAGTCCATCTTCATGGAAGGAAGCCTTGCGCATAGGATGGAGACTTCCATGGAGTAGATGAAGGCGTAGAAACAAGTACCTATGGTTATGAGAAGGTGAGACTATGGTGTTTGGAGGGAGTTCTCAAGTGAGGTTAGGTCAATACTTAATGAATGAGGCTAGAGGAAGCCACTAAGGGAAACTCTAGCCTAAGTTGATTCACAAAAGCAGAAGTGTCTAGAGTCATCTCAATAGAGTTTCTCTACTATATTAATGAATGATTTTACAAGACCCTAAGCTCTCTATTTATAGGAGAAAAGGAGAGCTAGATTGTCTAGAAAAATGGTGTGAAAAAGGATCTAGAATGTGGTAATTGGAGCCAAAAAGATAGCATTAGGATGGTGTGACTTGCCAACTAAGCAAGTCACATGGAACATGCTTAAGGGTGCTAATTGGAGTAGATTGCACATGGAACACTCAATCTTCCTTAGCCCATGTGAACTTCATGTTGGGCCTTGAATGCTTAGAGGAGGCTCATTCTTCTTGTATCCTCCTAGCCATGACTCTAGTGGTTAGTCCCTTAGCTAGAGGTCTCTCATCAATAACTTCATATCATTTTATCAAGTCAAAATTGTATAATCTAATAAGTTAGACATGAATCATCTGAACCGTTGAACTTGTATCGTCTAATAAGTTAGTCTTGAATCATTTGATTAGTTTAGCTTGTAGTGTCTACTAGGATCAAACTTGTATCATTTGATAAACTTCAATGTGTATCAATTGATCTTATTAAATCAAATGATTTCTAACTTATATCATTAGTAGTTTATCTCGTCTAGACAAGTATCATCTGATTGATTCATTGATAAGCCTTATAATCAGTCATTCTTCGAAGTCGTTTGATAATTGCATTGCACTATATCATCTGGTTAGGTCAAGTGCAAACTTCAATATTGTTTTGATATCATAAGTTTATATCATTTGGTCTGTACAATGTAAACTTGATACAACTTTGTTGAATTGATCACATTTTAGATATGTAATATATGTCACACTATAACCATTTTAACATAGATCATTGAATTCCCTATTCAAACAATTTATCAGTAGAAATTAATTCATTTATATTATGTTGGTATTATAAACCAGAAGCATTAAATGTTATATGATAATAATCGTCATTGAACAACTTGTCACATTATTTTAACTCTTATTTGCAATGTTACACATGTTACTTCGATAACCACTCATATCGTCATTTTAATGTTGTATTTTGCTATCATCAAAATGAGCTTTCTTCTAATAAAGTATTTTGTATCGTTCAGAATCAACAAAGAATACATGTCTTGTAAAACTTGCAAGAACTAGCCAATAAATACTAATGAAATCGTGAAGAAGCATATGAATGAATACTTATGTACATAGCTTGTATAAGCTAGTAAGAAAATAGTTGTGTTGTAAGTTAAGAGTGGTATAAAAAAATACTCTTGTTTATTAACTATTAATAAAACATATCTTGTTAGTTATGAATTGATAGTCTTTTTTATAGGCATACCAAAATACAAAATAATTGTGTTTTTCTTTAGTCATTTATAATTTGATTGGTTTTATTAACCTCGAGTTGTGATTTCACATGTTTTGTGAAATTTTAGTACACAAACTATTATTTGTTGATTTTATCATCTATAGTTCATATAAAACCTTAAGTTTGATTGCTTTAGAAAATATCTAACTACGAATGATAAGTTCATTTGAGTTTTGTATATGGTTTTAAATTTTTCACTAAATGCAATTCAATCTTCGTTCTTGTATCTTTTTTTTCTCTATTTTTCATAAGCCCCCTCATCTCTTCGAAAGTGTTTTCTCTATATCCGTGGTTTCATCACTTTCTAATGTTTATTTTTAGCTTTTTATAATTTGTTTCTGTCATTTTCCTCTCTACATATTTTTTCACCATCAACTCCTTATTGTTGATTGAAGTAGTTATTCAAGATCGAATCTAGTTGTTCTCTTAGCCCCTTATTAAATTAACAATTCTTTAAAAGGTTAAGCTCATAGGCCCTCAAAAATACATCGTAATCATTAAATCATTAAATTTCAAGAATTTTACCAAAAAAAAAAAAAACAAAAACAAGTTAAATATTTCTTCAATAGTTCCTATAAGATTTCTTTATTTAAAAAAAATCACTAAATTTTTTAGGCTTCAAATTGTTCGAAGTGAAATGGTCTATAAACAACTTGAAAAAAAAAATTAGAAAAAGGACAATAGAACCATCCACTATATTACTAAACCAATCCAAAGTTCTCCCCTATAATGTACTCACAAACGTTTTGCCTTAGATTAATCCTCTATTGGTATACATTTTTGTTTAAAACATCTATAAATGGTTGTTCAAATCTTGAGTCCCATTAAAGTGTTCAATTTTTGACACAATTTAATGGTAGAAAATCATATAACTCATCATATTAGATGAACAAGGCTGATAGTCTCTATTATTTCTAAGTAAGCTTGATCTTTGTTTTCTTCAACATAGTCATTTGCATTTTCAAGACCTTTTATAATTCTTCCATAAGGAATTAGCTCAAAGAAATCCATTGCAAATTCATCTACCACAAAAAAAAAAAGAATAGCAAAGCAATCCACAAATGTAACATGTAGTAGGTAAATGTAAAAGGAAGAACAAGAAATGATCACACAAAAAAATAATATGGTTCAACTGAAGTGTTAAAAAAAGTCAAATATATTTCTATATATTTGTATTTCATCAATCTTTCTTGTTCTACTCATTTGTTCTTCATTTCGGTCTTGTATTTATTTGCTTGTTTGGAACATGACCATTGATCTTTCTTCAATTTTGAATTTTCTCGATTTCAATTATTATCATATCAGGATCTTTTTTTTGTTGTTGTCTCATTTAGGAATGTGATAAGTCCCTTATCTCTAGAATTTTTCTTAGCCAATTGCATTATTTTGGGTAGGTTTATGTGGTTAATTTGGTGTGACTAACAGTTGATTCGATACTTGTGAGTTTGATGATACATTAAGCAAGGAAGGTTGCAATTGTCCAAGGAAAATAATGAGCAAAGTCTGATCCAGTCAAAGTGCCAAGAATTAGTAGAGTTGACTTTTTGGTTAAAATGTTGACCAATAGTTGACTTTTTGGATTTCAATTCCACATGAGATGGCACATTTGGGGAAAGTTTTAGGACATTAAAATACACTTGTGGTGATCTTTAGATGACTGACCTTGGGGCCAACTAAGAAGGCCAAGCCCTAAACGTTTAAGACAAAAAGAATAGGGGTCTTAACTTAGATATCTTTACCCTTGGACATGACCCTCCTTTGGGTTTTTAATTCACTTATAACTCTTTTTGGATTCAAATCTAAGAAAAAGATGAAAACAACTAAGATAAGATAAAAAAAGAAGAATTCGAAACGATCTATATAAACGAATTATCTTAGTATTCATTTCACTTTTTAGGCTATTTTTTAAGTATTCCACTAAATATTTTAGTCGTATGAAGTCAAATGTTGCAAAATTCATTTCTAATTAAAATTGTTATAAAAAAACTTGATACAATAGTTCCCATTATTCCTCTAATGAGATCATTGGCTAAAACAAAATTTTGTAATTAATAGGTCATCTTATTAGTAAGCCGATTTGGGCCAATTTATTTGATTTTGATATTTTTGTTTGCGTATATGCAGAAATTTTAAAACAAAATAAGATAATATAAAAATGTTCTCTTTTTTCTGGTATTTTTTTCATGTTTAGGTTCAATTATGTACTTTTAGTTGTAGCATAGGTTTGAATTGTATTTGCTAACTGGTTTCTCTAGCTTTAAAGTGCAGAATGGATTGAAAGATGAGGTGTTGAAGTGAGGTAGCCTTGGAAGGTTGCTGAGATGGTTGAGCCATGAGAGCAAAATCAAGAAAGTGACACATAAGCCTAACACACAGGAAGCAAAATGAGAATGGACCAAGGGGTGCTTGAGCCAGCTGAATTGGGCACTGCGAGCATCTAGTCATGAGCCTGAAGAGTAAAAAAGAGTGGAAGGAGTGACCTGCTATGGCCTGGGAAAACTATTGGAAGACTTGCAACCCAAGTTATAAGTGGAGGTTGGTAGGTGTTTAGGAAGCAAACGGTTGGTTAGGTAGTTAATTTCACCTGTAATAGCAAGTCACCAGTAGCTAAAACTAGATTATTTTAGGCACCAAAGAGAGTTTATTCACACACACATTCATTCACCACAACACACTCCCTCGAGCCACACTGTTCTCACAAATTTTTCTCTCCACTCAAACACATCATAGTACAACATTTTTTCCTATAATTTTGTGAACAATTTTTGCTAAATTCTTGGAGCAATTGTGGACGCAGCAATCGCACAATAGGTGTTGCAATCCGATTCTCCTTTGCTGTAAGGATCTCTTTCATTTTTTGTGAATTGAACCATGCTTTCATCTGTAGGTTTGTATTCTTTCCGATTTTATACTCAAGTGGAGAAATCTTTGGCTCAATGATCGCATAGTAGGCATTGAACCAAATATCCTCTTCTAATTTTCGTTTTGTTTGTGGATTAGATCGTGCTTGGACTAAATTGAACTAGTGACTGCATAACTAATACTAATTCAATTTTTCCATGATTACGCTGCCACAGTTTCTGTTTTTCAACTTCAATTTTGCATAATATGTGTCCATGCTTGCGTTTAGCGGTTGAATTCTGATATTCACTTGAAAATTGACTTCCATTGGCACAGTCCATGGATTTAATTAGATGCAAAGTCATCTAACTTATCTCAAGAGTAATCTGAGAGCAATTTCGAGTTCAATTCACTAGTTTCATATTGTGAATTGCAAATTCTGCATAAGTTCATTTTTGTTGCACTGTTCCATTCCAATTTCCATTTCGATTTTGCTTTTTCTGTGTTTTTTGTGCTTGGTTCTTGTTTGCAATCCATTCGTGATGCTATACGTGAGGCATTTGTATAATTTCCATAATCAATTCGCGTTCCATTTCCATAAATTTCATTCGCGTATAATTTCTGTTAGATTCATTAGTTTAAGGTTCACATTTTCGGATCTAGAGTTTTACTCAATCATTTTGGCTTATTCTTGTTCGTATAATCAATATAGATATTTTATTGTAGTTCTGTATCATTAGATTTTCATTTAGTGCAATAAAACTCATGTTTGGACGATGCCCTGCACATTTGCATAAGAACATCTCTCGGGAATTTCTCAGACTTGTGATTTTTGCATTTCTGGTGATTCATTTGTTTCTAGTACTTGAGTTGTGTTTCATTTATATGTTAGAAGCATTATGTAATCGTAGATTAAATTTAGGATATTTGCATTGTTGATTCATGCATTGCATACATTAGGATCATGGTGAACTTTCATCGAACACTTTAGATGCATTTTAGTTCATTTAGACATTTCATCAAATGCTTTGCATTCACATACATTCATGTTATTTTAGGTTTATTTTAGTTTTAGTTTTATTAGATTTTATAGATTTCCTCCATTTCACAACACATAATCAAGAATTCATTCAAGTGCCTTTGCCTATCTTTGGATTGATTCCTTGGTTGAGCATTACACTATATTAGTTAGTGAAGAAATCGAGTATTGACTAAATCTCTATGCGACAAGAGGTTTATCAAAATGTTATGATGTAATCTTCAAGGCTTTGCGTTCCTTCCTTCCTTTATTGAATCTTTCTTTCCTTTTATGGATTTTCTCTTCATTCTATATTTCTTCAATCATAAATGTAGATAATTGTTGTAGCATAACGACGTTTGATCTTGCAATTTGATAAATTATTTTCTTCACGAGTGAATGACTTTCTTCATGTTCAATGCAAATTATTGATGATAGATTTATGTATAACAATATCTTCATTTTTGGTATTTCAGACAAAAAATTCTAATATAACTTGAAGATAGTTTTCAGCTATTCTACCTTGAAATATGCTGATTGAAAAATATCTTCCTTTCATTGATTTCTTTCTACAACTTGTATATTTGTATTTCTTCAATTGAAACTTTAAATCATATGTCCGTTAAATAAATCATTGTTATTGATTTTTGATTTTGTAATGATTTAAATCAACAATTTCTCGATTAGGACTTAATAAGGTAAATCTTGATAGTATCTTCAAAATTGATCTTTAGAATCTTGCTTGAAGATCTTTATGGAATATATTCTTTGAAGCTTTCATCTTCGGTATGATATTTTCTCCAACTTTCCACTAACTTAGTTTGGCAAACACTCCAGGTGAGGTCCTATAGACATCTAGTGGATAATTTAGCTTCATATCATTTGATTAGGTTAAAATTGTATCATCTAATAAGTTAGATATGAATCGTCTGATTTGTTAAACTTGTAGCATCTGATAAGTTAAACTTGAATCGTTTGATTAGTTTAGCTTGTAGTGTCTAATAGGATCAAACTTGTATAAACTAATATATTTCAATGTGTATCAATTGATCTTGTTTCGTCAGTGATTTCCATCTTAAATAATTTGTAGTTTATATTTTCTAGAAAAGTATCATTTGATTGATTCACTAATAAGCGTTTTACTCAGTTCAGTCTTCTAAGTCGTAATATAAGTGCATTGCACTATATCGTCTAATTGGATTAAGTGAAAACTTTAATATTGTTTTGTCTGATCAATATGATAAGTTTGTATCATCTGGTCTATACAATGTAAACTTGATACAACTTTGTTGAATTGCATGATCACATTTTATATATGTAATATATGTCACAGTATAACCATTTTAACATAGATAATTGAATATCTTATTCAAACAATTTATGAGTAGAAATTAATTCATTTATATTTTGTTGGTATTATAAACTATAAGTATTTGATTCTATATGATAATAATCGTCCTTAAACAACTTTTCACATTATTTTAAGTCTTATTTGCAAAGCTACACATGATAAATCAATAACCACTCATATCTTCATTTTAATATAGTATTTTGTTATCAAAACTATTTAGAGTTGTGTTCTAATAGAGTATTTCATATAGTTTGGAATCAATAAAAAATACTTGTCTTGTAAGACTTGCAAGAACTTTGAAAATTGTTTTAAAATTTTCACTAAATGTAATTCAATCCTCATTCTTGTATCCTTTTTTCTCTTTTTTTTTTCATAAGCCCTTTCATCTCTTAGAAGGTGTTTTCTCTCTATCCATGGTTTCATCACTTTCTAATGTTTATTTTTAGCTTTTTATAACCTTGTTTCTGTCATTTTGTTCTCAACCTATTTTTTCATCATCAACTCTTTAGTGTTGATTTAAATCACCAATTTGTTGGATCAAATCCAAGAAATGAAAGAACTCATTGGTTGTTAAAGCATTCGTAATCATATTAGAGGGATTGTGATTTGTTGACCCATTCACCCCCTTCATAGATCCTTATGCAATCTCCTCTCTTATGAAATGCAGTTTAATATATGTGTACTTAGTTCTTTCATGGTATACTTGGTTCATGGACAATTGTATTATGCTACTATTGTCACAATAGACAATGACAATTAGGTCTTGCACCTTAAACTATTTTAAGACCCTTCAAATGTAAGGCTTCCTTCACAACTTTTGTCATTATTATGCACTATGCCTTAGTGGTTGATAAAGTCATTACCTTTTTTAGGTCGACCTTCCAATTGATAGAAATACTATAAGTAGTCAACACATAACTTGTGAGAGACTTTCTAGTGTTCAGAAACCGAACAAAATACAAGTTAATAAATCCTTCTTAGGGGTCATCTTTGATAGGCCATCTAGCTCCACCATAAAATAGAAATCTTCTAAGTAATCCCTTCAAGTAATAGAGAACCCTCTTAAGATGTTTCCAATGACCTCACCCTAGACTTGAGATGAACCTTCTAACAACACTCACAAAGTAAGCTATGTTAGGGTGTGTGCATACCATCACGTATATAATAAAACAAACTATATTAGCATATGGAATATCATTCTTATAACGTTGTTCGTTCACTATCTTAGGAGACTATTCAACACTTAACTTATAGTGAGACACAAAAAATGTGGTTAAAGGTTTTAAGTTTGCCAGACCAGACATATAAAGGATTTTTCTTAGATAGGTCTCTTGCAAAAAATATAGATGCTTCAAATCACATGTCTAGTGATCTCAATCCCTAAAATGTTCCAAGCAACTCTAAGGTCTTTGATCTCAAACTCGCTATTCAACTTAGTTTAACCTTGTCAACTTGAGGCTTATTATTACTTGCTATTAGAATATCATCTACATACAACATCAATACTATAAAATTACCTCTTTCTAGAAACTTGAAGTAGATTTCAATATCATACTTGTTACATCAAATCCAATTCTTTCAATGAACTCATAGAAACTCTTGTCCTGCTAACTTAGGGATTGGTTTAGACCATACAAAGGTTTGTTTAAGTTAAAAACATAATCTTCTTGTCTCTTATCTCAAATCCTTTTGGTTGTTTCAGGTATACAGTCTCCTCTAAATCTCCATATAGGAAAACAATTTTAATGTCCATTTGTTCTAACTCAAGGTTAAACTCATCGACCATGGCTAACAACCTTTCATTTGGTTTGTGCTTTGCATAAGGGGATAACACATCATTATAATCAAATTCTTCTCTTTGAGTTAAACATCTAGCCATTAATCTCACCTTAATTTTTTGTTGACTAGTTTTTGAATTACCATCTTTACATATGAAAATGCATTTACAACTAGAGATGTCAAAATGGGTTCTAACCTGTGTGCCAACCTGACTCACGACGGGATTGAGTCAGAGTTTGGTTGAAAAAATTTCATTTTTTTTGAATGTGAGTTGCATTGGGCCCAACTCACTTAACCCACGGGTTAAACAAATTCGAGCCGAGTTGAAGGTGGGTTAATCTGTAACCCACCAACGAGAACACTTTATTAGTATTTTTACCACTTTTTATAAGTTTTTTATTAAACTTATTTACTACTTTAATTATATAGGTTCACAATTTGATCTTTTTAAGTATTAGAATATTGTTAAATAACATTTGAATAGTTTAGATGTTTAATTTTTTTTTGTTTGTCAAGTTATATACATTAATAATTTAATTTTCAACCATTTTTTTATAATAATATTTGAAGAAGTAGGTAAACACTTTGTTTCTACTACTACAAAAAAAATTGAATTGAACCAATCCACTTTTACTATATTACTGTCAATATATAAAAAAATTACAAAAAAAAAACATTCTCAAGTGAGCCAATCCACCAACCCATGGTGGGTTGAGTCGGGTTAAAAATATTTGACTGCCCAAAAAGTGAGTCGGGTTGAGCTGGTCCTTTTTTAGCTTAAACCGTGATAAGCCAACCAGTGTGACCATGTTGGCTCACTTTGACACTCTATTTACAACTAAGCAACCTAAAATCCTAAAAATAAGAGTTTAGATATTGTTCAAATGAAGTGACTTCTTCTACTAATTCATGGTGTATAACCATTGAGCTTTCTCCTTACTAGCTAATTCAAAGGATAAACTAAAATGTTCATCTTCTAACACCTCACTAGCAATTACTAATGAGTACCTAATTAGCTCTGGATATCCATGACTCTCTAGAGCTCTTATTGTTTTCTTTGTTCTATATTTGAAAAATAAGAAAAACACAAGAAGGGAGGTTGAATTGTGTTTTAATTACTTTTAAAAAATTTTGCGAATATTGTCTGGTGATGAATAAACAGACAATAGTTTTGTATGATAGACAATCAATTAATGACTATTTATTCTATGTTGCGTCTTACGAATTACGACAAATGTAAGTTTTTAACTTAACTAATTTACTTGTTTAGAGTATTTTGGATGTTTATTATCACAATTTCTCTCATTCTAAGTTAAAACAAACAATAATAACATGCAATGTAGAAAGATAAGGAGAAAGAGAAATACATAAGATTTTATTATGCTGTTTCATCTAACATTGTAGACTACATGTAATTATCAATCAACAAATTTAGTTCAACTAGGTAAACTAATTCTGTAAAATACAAACAAGTGCTATTTGGGCTTGTAGCCATTCTTGGCTAACCTCTTTAATATTGTTTCAACTCATAGTCTCTTTGGGTTAACCTCTTAAGTATTGTTTGAGCTTGTAACCACTACTGAATAACCCATAGAGTGTTGTTTGGGTTTATAGTCACTCTTAATTAATCCTTTGAGTATTGTTTGGCTTTATAATCATTCCTGACTAACTCGTTGAGCATTGCTTAGACTATACTCCCTAATAACTTTTTGAGTATTGTTTGGGCTCGTAGCCACTACTAGCTAACTCCTTTAGTATTGTTTAGGTTTGTAGCCACTACTAGCTAGCCCCTTATCAATATTCTCTCATATCACAACCACTATTGGTTGACCTTGTTCAAGTATTCTTTTAACAAGCCACTTTTGACTTAACTGAGTATTCTTTCGACACACCATTTTGGCTCAAACAAGTATTATTTCAAAAAGTCACTTTCAGATCAATTAAGTATTCTTTCAATAAGTCACTTCTAGCTCAAATAAGTATTTTTTTTCCAACAAGTCACTTTTATCACAAACAAGTATTCTTTAAATAACAAAGTATTTTATATCAAACAACTATTCTTGGCTAAGATGAATAGATTATTTGAATATTGCCCAACAAATCAAAGGCTTGCTCCCTAGAAAAGAATATTGTGCTTTGACATATGTGAGGTTTACACACTATCTCCTAGTTTGTTAAGTGAACACGAATATCTTTACTATGAAACTTATTAGGAAAAAATAATTTTGGCAACATTTTTGCATTGTATAATATAGTTTCATATATCTTCTTCTCAAACAACTTTATATGGTTATCATAGAGAATGAGCCATTGCAAATCGTTTTCCGGTCGTTGAGTCAATTTGAAACTCACTTGAGTGTTTTTTATTTAGATTAGGGAGCTTTGATGTTGAAGATGCATTAAATGAACTTTTTATCTTCAAGAATCATCTTCATAGTTGGTTAAACTTATAAGGTATTGATCAAAGAGCCTTTTTCTTGAAATCATGTAATGCAAATTCGTACGAAGTAGATAATCATTTCCATAGTTAATAAAGTGAATGTTAGGGAGTTGGTGAAGCAAAATAACTTTAACTCTTCATCTAATAGATCATTTTATGTGACTTGTTCTTGCAAACGAATCTTCTCAATAAACGAAAGTAACATATATTCCAAACAACATAGAATAAATACAAACATACATAGACACAACACACACACACATCATCATCATCATCATCATCATCATCATCATCATCATCATCATCATCATCATCATCATCATCATCATCTATCACATATAATAGAAGTTGTACATTAAACACTAAACAATCTAGTACAACTAGATAGTCTAAGAATCACTATACAAGGTTTTACTAGGTAAATATTTGCATCTTTATTTTTTGTCTCTATGTGTTTCTTTTGCTTTTTATATCTCACCTCTTCATTCTCTTTTCTCAACTTTTCTTATGCAGCCTATGTTGCATTAGTCCATTGCCTAACTACATTATTTTGTTGTTACAAGTCATTATAGTTTTGTTGTTACAATATACATTACTAAGAAAAACACATATTTTCTGTCATTTTTGCTTTGAATTTTTTTTCGTTGGAAATATATACAAATTTTGTTATGATTTTTTTTTCAAGAAATTGCTACCAATTCTTTTGTAAAAATATTTTGTACAAAACAGTTTTCACAGAAAATTGTGTAGAAAATACTTGCAAATTTTATAATGTTGTAGGAAATCATTATCTACGAAAGAATCATTTGCCAATTAAAACTCTTAGTAAAAATGGCCAAAAAAAAGTCTTTTCTTGCAAAATTTTATAACAAATTTGCAAGAAATATCCCATAAAATATGAAAAATTCTAGTAATGATAGGAGAACCACCATCATCATTATCTTGAGTTACCATATTTCTTTATCCTTTAATTATTTTTCTACTAAACTACTTTTTGGGGTGTAAAATATGTTTTACCTCCTTAATATTTAAGCCAAAGTGTAATGAACTATACCAAAAAGCCCTTTTCCAGAACATCCAATATTCATTAGAAGTCTTTATAGTCTACATCACTACTTAAAGGTGTTGATTCTTCTCTTTTGTACCTCACATTATTGTCACATCCCCTTATTAAAATGTAGTAGGGGTGAGTATTGGTTGGGTTAGGTTGAACTCAGATTCAACCTGACCAATCCGGTATAACCCGAATTTAATACTTTAAAATTCATGTCTAACCATTTAATTTATCAAGTTAGTCGGATTTGGATTGTTCGAATAACATATTAATTCGGTCAGATTTTTTGGATTGCAAATTTATAATAAATTAAAATTTTTAATGATTTTTTTTATTTTAAATAAATGACATAAATATAATGAGTCTTTAATTAAAAAAAATTTACATGTATAATTTTAATAATGATTTTATATAGTGATTATTTTAATAATAATTTTTTCTTAGCCCTAAAATGTAGTAACTCTTTTGTAGTTAATTTTGTACCCATTGAGCACCACCATAATTAGTACTAAATATAATATTAAACATTGGATAATTCTTATCGGCTATAGCTCAGATGCATGCCTAATAGTGGTGCTCGAAACAATACTTTTTCGTGCGAGGCCAATATAATCTTGAGGGTACACTTATCCTTATCTATTCATATATTTCTTAATCTAAATTTTCATTTACTCTTAATATTTACAATATTCTAAATATCCATCAACATTATTTGAAAGTTCGAAGTATATATACTACATCTTTCACTTGATAAAAATCACAATATTTCTTTTTTCTCTAATTATTATTTACATATCATAAATTTAAAAACTGGCAAAAGGAAGAAAAGGGCTAGCCTTTCTTCTTATAGACAAATAAATGAAACTGTCTACGATATTTATGGTATAGAACTTTCTTATGCGTCAACTACACGCATTTGTTGGATTCAATTGTTTCTGTTTGTCTTCCAACTTTGTGCTTTTCCTTCTGCCCATTCACACGACGCAACATAGCTCCAAAAAAGAGGTACTATATTAATTAATTAATACACCAATTGTTTTTCTTTATGTTTTTCTTTTAAATAAATAAAAAAAAAAACCTCATACGATATATGATGTGCTTATTATATCTTTGACGGTTGCTTGATTCCTTACCGACGTGGAAAATACCCCATCTTTTGTGGTCAAAGCACGTGATAGTATAAACTGTACAACTCACTGACCAGTTTGATGGTTATCCTATAACATTAAATATTCGCATGTTGATTAATTAAACCATTGTTGATGTTGATTAATTAACTGATTCCGATCATCGAATGACATAATCATGTGGGCAAGAGTAGGTCTATACTCTACAAACGTAAATTACTTTACATCGTCATACGTAAGTTTAAGATTTTCAAAATACTATAATTGATTTGGATCATGCTCATTTATGAGTATTTTCGGGGTAACTTTCATGGCCCCAACAATTAGTTCAACATTGAAGGAGGATTCAATATCTTTGTGATCACACAGTTTAAAGTTTCAATCTTTAAATATAGCTCAGTTATTGAAACCCTAGTATCTTGGGACAAGTAGTGTTTCAAAAACAATTAACTTCAGTTCAGGATATTTTTTAACTATTGAAATGAGTTTGTTCACCCTTGCTTGGTCAAAGGTTTACTTAAAGATTAGTTATTTTTTATTTGTAAATTAATAAAATAAAATAAAAAAAAAATGGATAGTTCAAATTAAATTCATTATTTGAAATTACTGCAGTGTATATTTAAAACTACTTACCATTAGTTATTATTAAATTAGAAAAAAGCATAATGTTATCAGTTATGCATGAAAGATTCTTTTTAGTTTATAAATAATGTATAATATTTTATACGCGAGTTTATACTTACCCTGTACATATATTGAAGTAATGTAAAAAATACATTTGAACATAACAAATAAAATAATTGATATTACGTACATTCGAATTTTAATTTGTGTATATAATTTACACGATAATTAGTTTAAATAATACATTTTTTCTCTAAATAAAAGTATAGGTTGAAGCTTTTGTGTATAATTGTTTTTATTAAGAAAGTTATTTCTATCATGTTATGTATATTTCTAACTCAAACAAAATTAAATTTTGAAAAAATAAATCTATTAGCGTATTAATTAAATATGTTTCCTCAAATGTAGTATCACAAATCTAAATAATTTCACCAAACCATGTCCACAAAAAGCTTCACATGGTGGAGTTTAGCTCTAATACTGTACAATTGGAACAGCACCATTCTCTTTGACGCCTCAATAATGGAAAGAAATTATGACATATTTTAATTATTATCAAGTTCAATTCATTCCAAGTTTAGTAAACCATGTGAGACTTCGTTTCCTGATCAATATAGCACATTTAAATTTTATTTAGGATAAATTAAATCACGATCCCTTTTGATTTGTATATAAGATTTTTCTCTTCTATTCTCTCAAGACTAGAGCTGTCAAAACAGGTAACCCGGCCCGACTTGGCTCGACCTATCATGGGTTGATGATTTAGTGAGTCAACCCAACCCGGCTCATTTTTTAAAGAACCAAAAAAATTCGAACTCGGTCCAGCTCACCATGGGTTGACGGGTTATACGGGTTGGCTCACGGATTCACTTAATTAAAAAAGATATTATTTTTGTATTTATTTATTCAGTCAAAACTAAATTGTAATTCTAATTAAAATCTAAATAAACTTTAATACAATCCAAATACAAACCAAAATAAAAAAAAATACAAATGATTTATGTGTTGGATAAAAAAACAACTTAACATAACTCAAATGTAAAGTCCAACTTAATAAAAAAATAAAAACACTTGTGTAATCATTTTATCTGCGGGTTGGTGAGCCAATCCGGCTCACCACGGGTTCAACCCGGATGAGTTGGGTCAAAAATCAACCTGTATTTAAATTTGTAAAAATATTTCAACCAACCTGGTCCGAACCCGTGGTGAGCCGGGTTGGTTCGCGGGTTCCAATCCATTTTGACATCTTTACTCAAGACCAAATTTATAAATTTTAAAAAAAATTATAATTTTGATTCAATCCTTAATTTACGTATCTTTTCTTCTATTCCGATTAAATTCAATTACAAAATTAACATAATTTATCTAAGGTATTATAAAACGGAAATTTAATTAACTAAACATAGAAAATAAAATCAAAATTGTGAATTCACTATATTGAAAGCTAAAATAAAAAATAAAGAGTAAAAACTATATAATAGAAATTAAAAGAGCAAAAATTTATAATTCAATAACAATTTTCAAAAAATATTAAAATCGTATATAATTAGTGTCAACAAAATTTCATTTAAATTTTTTTTATCAACAAATTTTGGTTCTCGGTATTTTGTTGGCGAAAGAGTTGAATCCATTACCTTTTCTATTCTCTTTCCAAACCCATTAAATCAACATTATATTTTTAAATATTTATGTGAAGAGTTGAACTCATAATTTTTTCATGTTGACAAAAAGAAGAAGATGAACATCTTCCTCCAAAAAGGAGTTTTGATGATGATGATGACTTATGTAGAAGTATGGAAGACTTGATGATGATGCATGGAAAAATGTTGAAGAATTAAAAGAATGCTTCGATTCAAGAGATTAATTGAAGACTTAAGAGTTTAGTTGTTTAAAGTCTTGTAATATGTGTACATTATTTAAGATAGTTAAAATAGTAGGTCAAGAGTCAAAAGGCAGAACCC
>Ga0214543_1008722_pt1:0-15000 | contig 16355 bp, 3 predicted proteins | sample CNSS2metaG_FD_160094 | JGI IMG/M metagenome (GOLD analysis project Ga0214543, IMG submission 160094) | Root nodule microbial communities from cowpea collected in UCLA plant growth center, Los Angeles, California, USA - CNSS2 | ecosystem: Host-associated > Plants > Roots > Nodule | place... | reverse complement strand
GAATAACTTTAATTTACCAACATACTCATATATGCCTTTATATCAATCTGTCTTTGCCTTTATTTTATCTTTAGGGCCTATCACTGATCAATGTAATGTGACGGCTTGGAGATTTTGGGCCTATCTAATTCCAATGTCATTAGAAGGGTTTTTTTTCCAACACACCTAAATTAACATATTCCATTATATCCTTATAAATTTATAATAAAATATGAAAAATTAACCTTCAAGTCACCTTTTTCAACTTTTGCTCTCGTCCCAGACCTTCTCTAGTGGTGATAGGGTCTAAGATGATTTGGGTTTTTCTGAAACAGAAATAAAGGGTTTGGCGCTGCAATTGAAGAATTTTACCTTTAAATATAAATTTATAAAGGTAAAATGGGAATATGTTAATTTAGGGTATGCACGAAAGATAAAGGGGGTGCATAAAGAAAGTTCCAATTATAAGACGTGTTATGGACTTGGCATTGGGCCGGCTTGCTTTACTCTCATGTGATATTGGGCCTTCTTCCTACATTTCCAAACACTTTATAAAGTAATTATTATTGGGGCTTCTTCCTACGTTTCCAAACACTCTTCTGCACCCAAAATATTTTTTAATTTTTCTTTCTAACTGATTTACTTTCAAGTAATGTTGACATTCGATAATGTCAATATCTGACACATTTTTCTTTTAGTTTGTATTCTTTACGACATTCGGTGTTGTGATTTTCAGTTAACATAAATAAATAATATATATATATATATATAGCATAATTTAAAATCTGTCAAAATGATACACATCACCGTCATTAGTTATGCTGGCAATTTTATCTTTCAAGATAAGAAGGAACCCCAAATGTATGACCTAAGAATATATGTAAAGGTGACAACTGGTAGATTTTTTGTATGATAGGGCCTGTATGTTACCTGCTCTTTCTAGAAAAATTTATTTTGTCACCCGTTTTTTTTTTTTTCTTGTTAAATACTCGAAAAACAAAATCTGTAGATTTGAATATTTTTATATTTTATTTTTAAAATTTAAATAAATTTATCGAAAAATAAATTTTAAAATATAAGTTTAGATAAAATAATATTTAAATACAAATTTATTAATAAAATATTAATACCAATTTTTTTACAAAAAGAAAATTAAATAAATTACACTAAAATATAAATTTTAAAAACCATTTTTTTATAAAATAACTTTAATTTACTAAATCTAAACAAAAAATATATATATCAGAATTAAATTGTTAAATAATTCTTTCATAATTAATATATTGTAATTAATAATATTATTTTAATTACTCAAATTTTAAAAAGTATATAAATAAAATTCGGTGAATATTCATGAATAAAATATTAAATAATATTTTCCATCCGTAAATATGTGAAGCTACTCAGTTCAAAATTTTGAGATTCCCATAATTAGTAATTCAAACTCAGGCGCAAGTTCAAAATATCTAAAGAACAAGAACAATTGATATACTTGAAATTTTATAAAAGAATCAATATACTAGGTCTCTCTTTATATGGACAAATGTTTAGGTACGGCAAAGTCCTATAGAACAATGATGAAATTCATAGCACTGACACTGAAAGCGAACATAAACCTTAAGCTTAACCCCTCCAAGTACCATGTGGCTTACATCATCATGATACTTCTACTACCATTACTACTACACAGTATTTCCTATCTATGTTTCAGCTATGTTTCAACAATGCCAGGCTGAAGCTGATATCAAATTTCTATCCTTCCACCCCAACAACATGGCTCCATCCTTCTCCAACAGAGTATAATGTTCTGAATAACATTTCAGAAGGATTCTTATGACAGAATTCACATAAGAGCTCAAAGGAGATTGAGTGAATCCAGCCATTGTTAACCTGGATTTCCACTTGCCCAATAGTTCATGTCTCTCAACCCTTTCCTTGCCTTCACAAGCAATGATATTCACTATATCCCTGGCCAGACAATGTTGCTCCACATTGATCCTTTCCTTGCTATCTCTTGGGAGGAGACTAGCATCAATGGACTCGAAGATTGCCAAGTAGTAATCCAAGGTTTCGATAAACCTGTTGAAGAAAGGGGTTGTGTTGGTGTTTGATTCCTGCTCCACTAGTGTGGTCACCTTCGGAGAAAGTGACTTCACCAATCTCAATAATCCATCCCTTGGATTACTCACATGAACACTCTCATCAGCTGTGTGATGAAGCTGCAAGGGAAAGTTCACTGCTAAAGCCTCTCCAGGTCTAATATCTAGCATTTCCCTTGTCACTTCTGGACCAAAAACAGGCACTCCATGAAACTCAACTGGGATGCCAAATTTCTCAGACATCAAGGACAACCTTTTACCAACAATGTCCAATCCGTCGCCGCCACGTGCATATTTGGAAACAGGATCATCAATCCCCGTGATCCGAACATGTGGAGCACCACCTGGTCTTGCTGCAAGGGCTTGAAGAAGTGTCATCCATTGAGATCCTTGAGCGATTTGGAAGTCTATGATGTGTATGCGATCCTCGTTTCTGCAGGCTTCCGCAATGGCTCCATTGGCAGCCATGTAACCAAATTTCAAGTAGGGGCAAATCTCAAACAGAAGTTGCATGTAAGAGAGTAATTCTTCACCTTCAGGCTCTCTGCACCTAAGGGCATGATAGATGCTCTTCCCAGACGCTTCCTTTCTTGCAACAAGCCCTTCTACCATGTAAGCGCCAAGCCGCTGGATCGGCTCCCCATTGATGGACACAGCATCTCTAGCCTTTCCTACCAACTGATCAAAATCTTTGAGGTTGTTTTCATGAAGGGTTTTGGCACATGCAATCAGCAGTTGCTTCAAATCGTTTGGTGGGAAAGCTTGTAGTGATGGTTCCTCCATCAACTTTTGGCGTTTCTCTACATGCACAACTTCACTTGACAGCCTACTGCTGGGAGCATATGATGGCTGAGCATATTGTGCTCCATCGTTCTCATGCCTCCAGGACCTGTATCTGTGGCCAGATGCCATTGGTCTGCTGCTCTCAGCCAATGTATTTGGTGTGGTAACTTGATCATCATCAGGGGCCATCAGAGCAGTTTCTAGCTCTAGCAAAGCGTGTTGGATTTTCTGATTACTATTCACATTCTGTGGAAGAGAGTTGTTCCAGGCAGAGTATAGAGGGAAATTGTCTATGAAATCCACAGAAGAGATTGATTTATACATATATTGGTTGGCTTCCAGTGAAGAGTTACAAGAGGAGCTGACACCAGAGAGGATTTCTCCGGGGCTGTATTGCTCCTGGCTGTCACTCAATGCAGAAATAGTGTCAGAATCAAAATAAGTGGAAAAGGGTGAATTGGGTGAGTTTCCAGTGTCATATTTCAAGGATCCAAGTAGCCTGTTAGGTAGGGATGGAACAGTGGGAAAAGATGGTATGTAAGGTAATCCTGCACTTGCAACACCAAAACTGAAAACCTGTTGTGAGTCCATCCTATGAAGATGGCATCCGCTGATTTATGTGACGGGGAGGTTTATTAATCTGAGTAGCAAATCAGAAAAACACCACCCTCTGCAAGCTTCTCAAAACTTTGCTTCAGACTGGAACCCCAACAGTTTCAATATAAGAATATGAGCCTGCAAGAACAACATAGACAGACACCAATGAGTATTTTAATAATAGCTTCATTGTACCACTAATCTAGTGCAACCGCAATTTGTAGAGAAGATAAAGACATGCTCACACAAGAAATAAAGAAAGTGATCGAACACTAGAAAATGTATGCTGATGAAGTTTGAAAATTGCCACCACTAGAGGTAATCGAAGTTATGCCTGGAATGCCTAGGTAGAGTGTGGCTGGGTTTACAGTGATGCATACAGGAAAAAGAAAAATGATCATACACGAACATATAACACTCAAAAACAAAAACAAGAGGTTTAAGCTTGTTGGTATTTAAAATGTTAAACTAGCAGAGCATCTGAACTGGGAATCGTAGTACTGTCACAAGTTTATCAAAAGTTCAAAAGAAAGCAACTTCAACGGCCCTCCCATGTTATTTATCAAACAGCAAGTGAAAATTCCGTGATGATTATACCCAAATCATTACATCGAAGTAAACCCTCTACGAAATTAATAATATAATCCGTATTTGTTCTTTCATATCGATACAGCATATACAATAAAATGGTTTCTACCTATGACAGCAAAAGAAATTGTTCCAAACCCAGGAATCATTCTCCTAATTCAAACCTCTACCATCACTCACATCACATCCAAACCAAAACTTCATTAAATAAAAAAAATAGTTTAATATCAATGAAATCGTAGTAAAAAAAATCCATGATGTAATCTTTTCATTAAAAAAAGCAATCAAATTAAAGAAGCAAACGCTGAAATCATGACCAGAAACAATCAAGTGCTGAAACCTGAACTATTTGTTTTTTTCTTAAGATAGAGAAATTAAAAAAAAAAAAAAAAATCGGATACATCGACATGTTTATTGCACAGAACCACCCATGTTGTATTGAATTCAAACATTCGAGAATGGTTAAGAAAGGGAAAACAGAAACGTACACAAACCAAGGGATGGGTATGCCCATTTTAGAAACAGAAAACAAAACCATTTCACTGAGGAATGTTAAAGCAATTACCTGAAAAAAGATAATCTAAATTGAGCTTTGTTGAGTGTTGGGAATTTGTGCAGCTTCGATGATGATGATGTTGATGTTTTATTGACGACTGTGTTGTTGTGTGTGTTTTTTGGTTTGGATGAAGTTGAGGAGGGTGTCTGAATGTTTTATATAGAGAAAGAAGCAAGTGTTTGGGTAAGACCGAAGACTGGTACGGATAACAACGGTGACGGTAACGGCGGTTGTCTACGATGATATCATCATAATATTAGTGTTTACTCACGGCGCGTATTTTAAACGGAGCCGACCACACATTAGGAAAGTGTAGTCCCACATTCCTCGCTTTTCTACTCTCTTCTCACGCGGGTCCTGCTTCCACTCTCTCCTCACTAATAAATTAATTAAATAATTAATTAGATATTAACTCACACAATTATTCTACTAATTTAATTTTAATTTTATTACTTACCGCTGATTCAAAATGCTAATTTGATGTTCGTTTCATATTATTATAAAATGAAAGAAAATATTAATTAGTAAATGTTATCGCGAAAAGGATGAGCTTTGTATGAAGAAAGAAAGACTTGGTCCAAAGAGCACGAAGTAACGCATTAAACAAGGATGAGTTCACACGCGCCACATGACTCATGGGTGACGTTGTATCAAATTATTAAATTACTTTTATTGTATTTGGTGCTGTAACAGTAGAAAAGCGCGTGACGGAAATGCCTCCATACCCGTAACACTAATCTCACTCACAGTCACACACGTGTCTGCTTCTGAAGCCATGATTTGACTGCTTTGCTTACGTGGCAGTCTCTCACATGCTCCCTTCAACGGTTTTCTATGGTCGTGGACCGCATTAATATCCAATCCTGTGGGTATAACCCACACCACACTTTCGGATCTGAATGACCCGGGCCCACATATATCAATTCGAATTATCCGCTAAATCTTGGTCATCGCCAGCTGTTAAACATATTTTCAATTATAATAATATTTGATATTTCTGAAATTAACCATTCGGGAAACGAAAAAAAGTTGGAGTTTCATTGATTTACCTTTACATAAAAAAAAATAAAGAGTAAAATATATTTGTGATTTCTAAATGTTGATATACTTGGTGTCCAACTTTAAAAATTAAATTGATATAATAATTTTAATTTAATGATATTAATTTCTTTTCATTTTAACACGTAAAAAAGATTAATATTAGTAAATTAAATAAACTTTATTTATTTATTTTTAAAATTTTAAAACTAAAATATATCAAATTTAAACGAATTTTAATTTTTAGGAATTAAAAAAATATTTATCTAAAATAAAATATTTACTTTTTACGTTATTTCTACCAGATCACGGCTCTTGGCTGATCCGTTCTATGCCTTTTGATTCTCAAATTTCACAAATTTACTGTTTTGGATAAAGGCGGCTGATATGGCACATGTGAAACCTGTTAAAGTGTCCTTTTTGTTTATTAATGTTGACTTTACTGAATTTTTATTTTTATTTTTACGTATGTTCTACTATAACTGCAATTTTATCAATCAATAAAATAGCTTTTGACTGATATTATTGAGTAAAATCCAATGCAAATAAATCATGGTATAAGACCAATATTTTTTATGTAGATTTTATCTTCACATAACTTTAAAAACTTATTTAGAACATTTGCAAGTATAAAATGGCTTAGCATGTAAATTGTGAAGAAAAACAAAAGAGGACATTTGGCATTTTATATTGTAGTGTAAACATAACTTTAATTAATGTCGTTCAAAGGAAGTACTATATGGCAGCAAAGATATTTTAGCCAGCAAAGGAGAAATATTCTATTTGAATAACATTTTATAATTTGGTGAGTAATTCGTGTGACAAACATAAAGAGATAAAATGTACATGTGTAATAAAAATATAAGATATTTCTAAAAGGAAGAGATATTTTACTCGTGTTACATTGTATTATAAAGTATAGTAAAAGTATAATAATTTGTTAAGTTAAAAGAAAAATACACTTTCATGCCTTTCATCTATGATTAATATCAACTATGATTGTTCTTTTGTCAATTGGTATAAGGAGAATTTGCAATTAACATTGATTAAAAACAAATCTCCATCAACGGCATCATAAAAATAATTCCAATGGAAATTAGTTTAAACTAGCTTAAACACATGCACTCGTCTGTGTACATATTTTTTAAATATGAGTAATATTATAAAAAAATATGAGTAATATTATATTAATAGGTGATGATATCGTAATGTTATTAAATTAATATATAAAATTAAATTATATTTATTAAAAATAAAGCAAAATATATCAGAAAAGATAAGAGAATAACAAGAAAAAAGAAAATAAGCAAAGATAGACGATTTTATAAAAAATTTATAAAAATAATGATCAATTTTCAAAAAATTAATAAATAATTATATTTTAAAGGGTAAAATTGGAATTTTGAAATGTGAACAAAAAAGAAGAATCATCTTCATATATTGTTATAGATGATTGCAATCGATATAACTCAATAAAACACCATTGACAAAAAAAAACCATTTATTAAAATCAATTAAAAAAAATCTTAACAATTTTGACCAAAAAATAACGTCAACTCAAATAAACTAAAAGAATCGTTAATATTTATATTTTAAAATTATCAACCATTATTTAATATTTAAATAACATTTTTACAGTGAATGATAATAAGTAAAAATTTACATAAATGAAAAAAAAATCAAAATATAAAATTTGAATTGTATTCTTATACAAAATATTTGGAAATGAAAATAATTTAAAATATAATTAATTTAATTTAGATGTGTTATAGATTACGAAACATGTTTTTATTATATTTGATCATCTGTTTGATTTTGCATTTTAAACAAATACTTAAATCTAAGTAATATCGGAAGTTTTTCAAATTTGCCCTTCAGCTTCGGTAAATTATTAAATATTTAATTGATAAATAAGTTTAAATATTAATAAATGTAGATCATACTACTTTTTACTTTGTATTAAATGAAATTAAAATAAATTATTTAACTTGCTATTATATATATATATAATTTGATGTAATTATTTATTACATATTATTAATATTGTTATCATAAATTAAATCCAAAAGTATAAGTCTTATCAAACTAAATTTACTCTAAAAATTGTGGCTTGATTTGTCCTAACGTGTCCATTTATTTAGAGATGAAATTTGGCTTTTGGAGAAAGTACATTAAAATTTGAATGTACATTCTGTATGTTGAAAGCATGATGCTTTGTTTGTTATCTGTGTACAGAAAATTCCAAACGTGTTTTTTATTCTTTTAAGTCAAATCGTGATTTTGTTTCCGTGTACACAATCAAGAAAAAAAGTGAACATTTATCTGTATTTAACAACTATAATGAAGAGAAGAAAAAAGGAATGCAAATATGGAAAACAAAATATTACATGTCATAAAAGTCTTGAAATGAATTAAGAAAATGAATTATAACGCGTGGAAGGAGTGGCGCAGATGCATGCATTAAGAATAATTAAACTAAGGACTTTGAAAAGGTGAGATTAGCATCACCATATCTTGCTTTTGGCATCAGTGCCAATGAAATTAGTGGTTTCATAATCAGATTTTTACTAAAGGGAAAAGCAAAGATTATGATTGTGATGGTGATTAAAAATGTGAACAATGTTGAGTATTTGATAAGAATGAGCATCATTAAAATCTAAACTCAAATGGATGTGTACGAATCTGTGGCTTTTTATGCTATTTGCAAGCATCAATACAAGGATTAACCATTATAAGTGTTATGTGCTTGAATCTTATTCATAGTTTCGTCAGCGAACATGATTTATATAAAAAAGAAAAAATTAATCAGTTGGCGTATGATATCATTTTTGTTCAAATATGTCAGATTGATACTCGTTTTTAAAGATGTGTTAATTACATTCCAACTTTTAAAAAAATATCTCAATTAAATTGTTTTCAAAATAAAATTTAATGATAAAAATCATGAATAATAAAAATAGGTTAACAATTATAAAAATATAATATGTTATGACGTCATTTTCAATAAAATATATGAGTATATCATTTTTAATAATATACATATTTCTTTCAATTCAGACCTAGTTGAGACACTTTTTAAAAAATTAGAATGTAATTGATATCTTTTTAAAAGCGTATACCAAATTAACACATGTAAATAAAAGTGAGTATCATCTAACTATTTAAACCAAGAAAAAAAATAGATGTAATGTTCTAAAAAAAAAAGGAAACCTATCAATAGATTGTGAAATAAATTGTTTAATTAAAATTTATTAAATAGTGTGAGAATTGTATATAACTCAATCTCTTTATGTAAAAACTAAAATTGGGTAATATGGGTACGACTCATTTTGTAGAAATTTTCATTTGTAAGAATCACGAAGTTAGGTAAATATATGTTACATTTTGTGTTAAAGTGGGCAACTCATTTTGAAGCAACTAGTTTAAAAAGATAAAAACAATTTCAATTGTTGATGGGAGAACCAAGTGTAACAAATTATAAATGTATTGAAATGGCGTTTATTATTTTCATGTCTAACTTCTTTTAATCATTATAATAGTAGAGATTTTTATTGTTTTCATCATTACATATCAATTCAATAAATGCATAATGTAACATTTCTTCTGTAGGTGAGTTATAAGACAACTCAATATTGATTTTCTGTATAAAGATCGTTTATTCACAATTAAATGGTATATGTTTTGTAGAGTCAGGATATATGCAGCTTAATCTTCTCTAATTTTACTCGAATTTTTAGAAAGATTTCTAATTTTTTATTTATTCAAAAGTTAGTTTTCTAATTTTTTTTTAATGTTCAATTTAGTCTTTTATGTTAAATTGATGTTAACGTCGTGTCCGTAGAATGTCATGTATCATGTTATTGTCAGCTGACGGTGTTTGTTTATAATTTTTTCTCCTTATTTATAATCTTGTTCCAATTTGGTCATCTTTTTTCTTAAAATGAAATAATTTGATCTCTCTCAAATTTAAGACCAAATTAGTAATTAAACTTAATTACAACTTTTATATATATATATATATATATATATATATATATTAAGTTTTTTGAAAAAAAATTATATATCAAATCACTCCATCTAAATTCAAATTATTTTATTATTACATTTTTACATAAAAATAATCCTATTTAAACTTATAGTATTTTAAAAATATTAAAAAATGTAAATATAAAGTGTCATTTGTCAAATTAAAAATATTTGTCACATTGAGCATTTAAAAATTACAAGTATCACTTTTTATATTTTTAATATTTTAAAAAAATATATAAGTTTAAATAGAGATTTTTTTTAGGTGGAATAATTTGAATATTTAGGTGGAATAATTTGTTATATAAATGTTTGAAAAATATTTTAACATGTTTATATAAGTTGTAATTAAGTTTAATTATTAGTTTGGTCTCAAATTGAAGAAGGACCAAATTTCTTCATTCTAAAAGAAGAGATGATCAAAATTATAAATAAGAGACTAAATTGAAAACAAACACTATCATGTGACAATAACACGATGTACGGATGTGGCATCAATTTAATGGAAAGGACTACATTGAGCATTTTTAAGAAATTTGAGGACTAAATTGAACAAATGAAAAATTATGGGCCTTTTTAAAAATTCGAATAAAATTAAAGGACCAAATTAGGTATTAAGTCTACTCTTAATATTATATTAGCTTTTTATGATTAAATAAATATGTTTTTAGTTTTTAAATTTAGACATAAAATTAGAATTTGTTCCTATTCCAAATTTTGATATATTTTAGTTCTCATATTTTAAAAAATAATGGATACAGTCATTTTAATTTATAACTTTGACTTTTTTTACGTGTTAAAATGTGTTTCAAACCTGCATTTGAGTTAAAATGTGTCAAATGTAAACAACTTAAACGTCAATCTCAAACATCGTTTAATACATCAAAAAAGGTTCGTGCAATTGGATTAGAATGACTATATTTATTAATTTTAAAATTTTGAGGACTAAATTGTATTAAAGTTTGAGACAAAGACAAATTCCAATGTTGCGTCTAAGTTTATGGACTAAGACATATTTAACCTAATTTTTTATTATTGATTAAAAAAACATATAACTTTGTTGAAAATTGAGTCTAAGTTTTGTATTGGACAGAGATGAAAAAGTTGAGTACCTTATAAAAGGAAGACCTATAAACAGATTATTTTAAGGGTTAAATATGTTTTAGTCTCTTAATTTTTAGTGAAAATTGGAGTTAGTCCCTCTTGGAAACTTTAAACCAATTAGTTCATTATCTTTTTAAATGTATGGATTTAGTCTTTCAAATCAATTTTTTTTAAGTTTATTTGATGTTTCAAATATGTTTCTTAGCTAACATCATTGAAGCGAAAATGTGTCAAATGGTGTAAATAAACTCAAATATTATCATGAAATGCATAAAACGTCAAATAAATTTAACAAAATTTGGTTAAAAGGATTAAATCCACGTTTTTCTAAAGTTGAAGAACTAAATTGGACCAAAGTTTCCAAGAAGGACTAATTTCAATTTTCACTAAAAGTTAAGAGACCAAAATCATATTTAACCCTTATTTTAATGTTTTTGGGTTGAAAATGATGTCAATCTTTCATGAGTCATATTTCATTGATATTATATCTAGTGACGGAACTTGGGCAAAAATTTAAAGGGCCAAGTTATATTTTTTATTTATAAATTATTTTTTTCTAATTAAAAAAGAAGTTTTCATTTCCTCTCATCATTTTCTCTACTTAAAACAAACACACATGATAATAGAATCCAACAAAATATACAATAATATGTATGAAAGTGAAACATAAAGTTTATCATCAACAAGAATATATTAAAAAAAGAACAAATCACCTTTGATCATAGTGTTGCTTTACGTTATTTCAATAACTTAAAATCTTAAATAATTGAATCAGAATTAAAACTTGTTACAATATCCCTTTCAATATAGATTATCATACTACTTGTTAAGAATTCAACATTCATCTTATTTCTCAACTTGTTCTTGATTATTTTCATTGCAGAAAAATATCTTTCAGTTGTAGCTATAGAAACTGAGTCATAATATGGACCTCAATTTATATAAGTCCTTCGTCCATTGTCAATTTGATTTGGTGGATATTGTCAAATTTGAGGATGCTTCCCCGACTTACGAATCACAAATCACATTCTAAGGAATTTTTAAATTCATTATATGTAACTCTAGGAACTTTAGAGAGCTTTTTGTCATTTTCTCATAAAGTTTCTCAAGTTTAGTTGACGTAGATACATTTTTTTCATCTTCATCACAAGTCTTCTTCTTGAAAAAAAAATCAATTTTTTTTACTCTTTATCATAATTTTTCTAATATGAATTTGTCACCTCACACCTATTTAGGAAAAAAAATTGTGAATACCCCAACATAAATCTCAAAACCAAAACCAAAACTTGATATTTTAAGAAAATTAACAACTTTAAATGATTAACTTCCCTTACTTTAAATAGATTCCTAATATTGTTCTTCCCTTACACAATCTTTTCCCTTACACAACTTCAAAACCTAAAATAACTCCATCTACACAAAGAAGAGTTTGATTAATAATGATTTTCTCATCTGTAACAAATAGATATCCCTGCCTATAATGTAGAAAAGTCACATATAAAAGGAAAACATATTGTTTCGAACAAAAAAAAAAGGTAAAAAATCAACCTACTCAAAAGAAGAAATTGTTCAATGCAAAATGTTTCTTAGCTCCTTAATTTCGCCTTTGTGCAATTTGATTTTAAAAATGATGAGAAATTGAGTTGAAAATTGAGATAGAAAGAAGATGTGAGAAAAAGAGGTACAAAGAAGAGAGAAACCAAATAAAAAAGAACAATAAACAACTAAAGAAAAAAAAGAAAACGTAGTTTTCAAATTTTGAAAAAGCATTTTTAAACTAAATTAATTTAAATAATAAAATAATATATGAATATAATTTTAAAATATATATAAATTTAAAAAAATAAAAACATTAGGAGAATCGAAACTCCTTTGAATCTTTTAAAAGGACTACCCTTAATTATATCTTCATGATGAATCGTCCCTAAAAAATCTATCAATTCATCTTAGTAATTGACTTAGACGAATCTCTATTATGTTTCAGAAAAATTAACTACTCATAATTAGCTTAAGGAATTAATTTGGTGATATAGTTGTTATCTTGCCTTTTCATCTTCTTTATATATCATCACATATTCTTTTATAGTTTTATAATTTAACTATCCCTTAAAATATACCTTTTCACTGCTTTAGAAGGTCAAATCCTGTCATTTTCTTTTCAATTAATAACTAAGAGGTAAAACTTACAAAGTATTATTTTCCGATTAAAACTATTGCATCAAAGCATTACACCTATTATAAAGACGAAACTTTAGTTTGAAATGGAGAATGACACAAACAGCATTTATAGAACTATATATAATAAGCTTTTCTCTGACTAAAATTATTCTTCTTAGTCTAGAAAAGCTAAATGTTATCAAAATAAACTAAATGCATAAATATTAAATTCTAGTAAGGTATTATTCACAGGCTAGAATAAAACATTTGTACTAAAAAGCCTATTTTAAAACAATAGTAATATAATTTTGTTACACGGCCAACTATTTAAAAATCATCTTATCACAAACTTTTAATAAGATGATTATACAAATGAAAAAAAAAATCACCTTTCATATTATTTTATAATTCAATGATTATAATATAAAAAAATACTTAACAGATGCATACCTTATTTTTCCCAATATTGAAATAAATAAAAAAAACAGAGAATTAATTATGAGAAGACAAAAAAGGGTTGAGTGGTTGATTGAATGGAATAGAGGGTGTAGTGTTGGAATGGCCACAGCCATAAGCTTAAGATCTCAATTTTTAATGGACTCATTAGTAATGTGAATCCTAACTCCACGTGCTTTTTTTAATTCTACGCATCTTTCCTATTTATTCGTCTTTTCTTTTGTTTATTCGTGGGACCCAAAATTTTCAAAACGTGCTTTTCCGCAGCTTTTCTATTTCGCCTACACTCTGCACTGTTGAGTCGGTAATCCATAAGCACGTCACCAAATTCTTAAATAGGGTTTAATATCCTTTCATATTAGTATAAAACCCAATGTTAATCACTTTATTATCCAAATCCTTTTAATTCCAATGTAACGGTCAAGGAAAATTATAAAAGTAATGTTATCATATATTTTTAATAGTCTTGCTAATTTATAAAGAGAGCATTGAGATATGTGTGTTTTCAAAATGACTATAACAAGATATTGATGATACTTTTTTGGGTGAAGTAGGTCAAATTTCAAAGTTTTCGTCACGATTTACTTTTTGTAAGGTATTTCTGTGAATTAAGAAAAAAAAAAGTATATGATGTTAATCTTGTCTTAGCTCTTAAATGATATAACTTATTGAAGGTAATAAAATACTTTTTTTCAATAGAAGACTAAGAGATAAGAAAAGTATTTGGGAACTTTTTTTTCTTTCACTTGTAATCAACCCCAATATTTTGATATTAGCACTATTTATAGAAGAAGAAAAAAAGTAAAAGGAAGAATTTCATGTTATTCTTATTATTTAGTCTTTCATCCTAAAAAAAATAAATATATCTCGCTTAGCAATCCCTTATATATTTTTCAACCCCTTACATATTTTTCAAGAAAAAAAAAACTGAAAATTATGGATCCAGAAATGTAATATCTTAAACACTTAATTGAATAGATGAGAAAGTGAAAAATAAATAAAATTATTTGAATTAAAAAAGATAAATAAAAAATGTTTATGTAATATAATAAATTGAATAGTATATATTTTGAAAGACATTTGTAGGTTATTTTAAAAAATAGTCACTTTGACCCATTTATTAGAAAATGGATAAGTTTACTAATTAATTATATTGCAAGAAAGGTTTACTATGACTTCTCTATTTTTTTTTCTAACTTTTATATAATTTTAAAACTTTTATATATTTTTTTAAAAATAAATTTTTAATAATTAGATAAAAATATTTTAAATAAATTTTTATTAAAATTTTGATATTTTAAATTTTATTATTACATTTTATTATAAAATTTACAACAATAAAATTTGATTAAAAATATTTTAAGTAAAATTTTATTAAAATTTTGATATTTTAAAACTTAATATTTTAAATTTTATTATTACATTTTATTATAAAATTTACAATAATAAAATTTGATTAAAAATATTTTAAATAAAATTTTATTGAAATTTTAATATTTTAAAACTTAATATTTTAAATTTTATTATTACATTTTATTATAAATTTACAATAATATTTAATCAAATTATTAAAAAATTATTTAAATAAGTATATATATATATATATATATATATATA
>Ga0214543_1008719_pt1 | contig 16358 bp, 10 predicted proteins | sample CNSS2metaG_FD_160094 | JGI IMG/M metagenome (GOLD analysis project Ga0214543, IMG submission 160094) | Root nodule microbial communities from cowpea collected in UCLA plant growth center, Los Angeles, California, USA - CNSS2 | ecosystem: Host-associated > Plants > Roots > Nodule | place: USA... | reverse complement strand
TGGCGGGGACGGGTATTATGGCGGATATATGTACATCCCCATACCCATCCCCATACCCAACTGAAAAAGTCGGGGATTTCCCATACCCATACCCATACCCAGTCAAAACGGGGACGGGTTCGGGCAATACCCACGAGGACGGGTTTATTTGTCATCTCTAGGTGTAAGATAATATACAACTCTTTTTATATTTAGGAGTTTAGGAAAACTTTAAAAGTTCAGTAATTTGAAAATTCAAGAAAACGATAAGAAAGAAAGATAATAAAAGAAAAAAAATTAATTAACCAATAAAAATAGATCAATTATTAAGTTTGTAGTTATTTTTTGTGTCTAATAACAATTAGAAATATAAAACTAGCTTAATTAAATTTTAATTATATAAAAAGTTTGAGTATATTGATTAAGTTTTTATTAGATATTTTTGATATATTGAGTATTTATGATTTTATATTTATTAATTGAGTTTTTATATAACTTAAATAATATGAAAAGAAACAATTTTAAGTATTCAATTAATAAATATAAAACTTTTAAGTATTCAAAATATTAAATAAATTTAGCACAGACTAGATTAATAATAATATCAAAATTCTTAAACAAATATCTATTTTTTATTATTTTATGATCGTTCTAATATTTGTAAACTTCATTTGAAAATTATACGTGAAAACTAGAAAAAAATTAAGAGAATTAAAAATAAAATCAGATATAATTAATAAATATATTAAAGTCAATGATAAAATTTTTAAGAAAATTAGAAAGAAAAAAAAAACACTCTACAAAAACTACACACGGGAAAGAACTATATTAAATATGTCAAAGTGAATCATAACTCATGACTTAACCCGGCCTACTACAAGTTCGGGCTGGGTTGGATGATTTTTTTTTACAAAATTCAATATAAATTAATTTTTGTCTTGGCCCATTAAAAATCTGACTCATCTTTGTTGAACCTGTAGTGAATTGGGTTGGCTCATCAACCCACCCGCAAATAAAAAAGTCAGACAAATTTTTTATATTTCGATTATGTTTGATTGTTGCTTTTTTAACCAACATATTAGATTAACAAATAAAAACATAATATTTTTGTAATTTTAGTTTGTATTTAGAGTTGAACATTATTTTAAATTGTATTTGAATTATATTAAAGTTTATTTATATTTTATTCATAATTAAAATTTAATATTCTAGAAACAAAAGAAAAAAAAGAGTTATTTTTCGCTAAATAATCGATCTATAATGAATCAACCTGGATCATCAATTTTAAAAATTATATAATATATTATCTTTAATAAGTCGACTTAAATTAATTTTGGTTGACCAATCATAACAATAAATAAATAATTTTACAAATTTTGTCATACTTATTTATCAGCGCAACTAAATTAACTAAACTAATGATCAAAATTATTCCATAGTTTACATTATTGTGTTCCTATTCAATAAAAAATTATTTAAAGGAGAAATGCCTCTAAATACTATCCTTTTAAAAAATATATGGTTAGAGTTAATTAATAAATTAATTCAATTAAATATAATGATAAATTTAAATATAAGTTAATAAAATATTAAAAACTATTGATTATCATAAAAAATAGAATAAAAAATAAATAACTATCAGTTATTATAACAAATAAAATAAAATTAAAAATAAATAATTTGTCTTCGACTATAAAAATTTATGACTCAGAAAAGATTGTAAGAAAAGAAAGAAAAATAAATAAAAAAATAAAAAAATTAAATATAATTTTGGTTCCTAAATTAATAGTTTTCAAAATTATAAACCAAATTAATCCTTATAAATTTAAATATTTAAATCAAATTTAATTTTTTAAGTTTATTTTAGATTTTAAAAATATTTATCGACTAATATTAATATTAAAATAAAAAATGATAACTAAATTCAAATATTAAACATAAAATAAATTTAATAAAATTTAATTATAAAAAATAAATTTATAGCGGTTAGTCAATCAAATTATGAAGACCGAATTTGATTAAAGTTGAAAAAAAAAAAAGACTAATTACGATCTAGAATAAAAGTTAAGGTGTATTGAGAGGATAGAGTGGCAAAATTAGAATAACTAACGTAGATATATCTACACAATTAACTGTTGTTGAAACCAGAATCTCTGTATGAAATGTGCAAAAGAAAACAAAAACAAAAACATGAATCATTGAACTTGGATATCTAGGATGTTGGAATAAGTGGTAGCTTTGGGAATGGCGATGTAGAGAACACCATCCTTAACCTCAGCCTTGATATTCTCAAACTGCACATTCTCCGGCAGAGCAATCCTACTGCTATACCTCCCATAACTCTTTGCAGACCATCCCTCTTCTTCTTCCTCTTCCTGTTCTTCCACCATCTCTTTCTTCTTCGCTTCCTTTTCTGCTTTAACCACAAGCATCTTTTCCTCCACCCACACTTTCACATCCTCTTTCTTCATCCCGGGCATGTCCAACCTCATCTTGTACTCACTCTCTCCCTCTTTCACTTCCCATGGTGCCCTTCCTCTTCTTCTGTACCCTCCCACACCCTCACTCGGTAACGGTGACGATGGCCACTCAAGTGTGCTGAATGCAAAAGGGTCCTCCACCATCCTCTCCATCGTCTCCATCATCTCTTGCATTGTCCTCGCCGTCGGAAACCTGTCCCACAACCCTGCTTTTTGTGCAATTTCACATGTTCATTCAACATGTACATGGTCACAAAAATCAGTGCTAGCTACAGAAACACAAGAAAAACAACAATTCTGATTGTGGTGGAAGTTCACATCCATCGATTAGATAAGACAATTTCATAATATATAAATCAGGTATAAACTTTACCTTACAAACTAGTCTTGTAAAGTTAATTAAATTTAAAACGCATTTCTAACATGATATTAGAGTCAAATTAGAGTTATTCTAGCGAACTTTTTTAGATATTCTATTTCACTCGCTATCAGGCCGTTATCAGACCACCCACTAATTTTTAGTTTCACGTACGAAATAAATATACCTCGGCGTATGTAAAGGGGATGTGTTGGAAGTTCCACATCAACTATAGATAAGTCAATTTCATAATATATAAGTGAAATTCAAACCTCATTTTACAAGTCAGTTTTGTGAAGTTAAATTAAGTTTAAAATCCACTTCTAACATGATATCAGAACCAAGTTAAAACCTATTCTAACGAACTTTCTTAAACATTTTGTTCCACTCGCTATCGGAAACGGACCATCCACTAATTTTTAATCCCATGCACAAAATAAATATACCTCAACATGCGTAAGGAAATGTGTTAAAAGTTTCACATCAACAATACAATCAATTTTTCAAAGTTAAATTAGGTTTAAAACTCACGATTCGTATCAAAGTAATAAATAAATTTTTAATCTAACTCAATTCAATTCAGATCGAACTATCGAACTTCAAGTAACTTATAAGAATAATCAGATCGAACTTCAAGTAACTTATAAGAATAGGGATCGAGCAAGAATACCTATGGGTGCAGTAGGGGAAACTTTCTTTTTGGGAAGAGGATGGTGGTGGTGGTTCTTGTTGGGTTTTGGGATGTGGTCAAGCTTTTCTCTTGCGTCCCCCATCACCATGAACTTCACTGGCTTCAACTGGGTTGGTCTGGAGTGAAGAAGATACCTCGATGTGGGAACGTTAAGAGTCAGATTAGAAGACAAAGCGTGTGCCATTTGTGAAGAGTGTTGTGTTCTGTGTATTGAGAAAAATTAAGGTTGTTAATTTGATGAAGTGGTGGGAGTGTAGCGTGTGAATGTGGAGAAGGTAGGGTTTCTGTGAAATATATAGAATATAAGTTTGAAGAAGGAGGTTTGGAGAATTCTGGAAAACACGACATCATCATGGGTGGGTGGGGTCGTGAGAGATGAGTACTGAATCGGAACATCCTTTCGTTTTCCAGAATTTTCCAGAACCAGACATGTTACAGAGGATGGAACCTTTCAAGATTCGAACTTGTTGGATAAGCTTTTGACCACGTTTTCTGGTAAATGAGAGCCCTTCATGTTCCAAGTCCAATCTTAATCGCGGATTTCTTACGTGTCTGGTTACATTCGAATGGAGATAGCTCCTCAGAGTCACTGTCTTAACTGAAATTCACAATTATGAATCGAAATATTCAGTGAGAAAATTAGTGAGACTCGTATAATATGTAGTGGTGGTTATTCAAAGATGAGATTAAGAAATTCTGATTATTAATATACAGAAACATGAGATTCTCTTATTTCTCTGAATGAATCATTTTCAAGATATTAAAACTTCTTTTTTTAAATAACCGAAATGGAGAAAAAATATAAAACATAATGTCCTGATTAAATTTCATCTGATTCATCCCTTTAAAGAGTTAAATCGTGGAGTGCCACATAAGATTTATCCATAAATGAGGTACTTCAATTTCAAGTGACTTAATCGAATTCACATATTTTAGACCACAAACTGCAATGGCTGAATAAAAGTCCTTTCTCTTTTGTAGTATAAATTTCCAATAGCCATCAGAATCAGATTTACGAGGATTCATTTCTTACATTATTCCTTTGTAAGATTCAGAAGGTTTATTTCACAATAAATTAATCCATATTATAATTATTAGTGAAAACAGACGTTCATTTGTGTCATATTTTTATTGTAGACTACTAATTTAATTTTAAAAAACACTAAATTTAAAGAAATAACGATTTAAAAGAATAAAATGATAAAATAATTATTTTTATTTAAAAAATTTATCTCTTTATATAATAATATAGATAAATAAATCTTTAACAAAATGCTTCTATAATTTTTTATTTTACTAATTTACGCAATTTATCAGTAATTGCTTTTCTAAATTTAAATTATTTTTTAAAACTGCAATCTTAATATACCATTTTTAACTTATACATGTACATGTATTGTATGTTTCGCTTTAAATAACTTTTAACTTATTTTCATAAAATTTTCCTTAATTTAAATCTTACCTCTTTAACTTGATTTATATCCTTAAATCTCACCTCATTATTTAGCAGCAGGCATCAAATACATGATTTCACCATCCTTTTAACCAACGAAAAAGGCAAAATAATCTCATGTAAATGACTCGTTTTTTAAATTTAAGGTTAATCGCGCGTGAATATTATAGTACTTAACCTGAACCTTTTTTACATGCAAATTTAATTTGCATACACAGATGGGTAATACTATAGCCATAAACAAAAAGGCACGTTCATTATATCTGCATCGAGTTTCCAGAATTACAATTCCAGTATTGACAATGCAATATTGTTTTTTCATCAGAAGCTGACAGTGTAGTCTGAGAGAAATTTAAAGAATTTCCGTCAAAATGCAAAGATATTACAAACCCTAATTTGTACAACAGTTCCAGGAATCTCTCGAACTGATAACGGTACCATCACATACTCATCCTACATGTTATCTATTCCAAAGCATCATGGATTATAGCATACATGAGTGATCAGTATCGCAATGGTTGTATTCACTCTGCAAAACATGAAGTAATTTTTTGATGGTTACAGATCTAAGAACAAAACCTGGAGTAGCATTGTTGTGCACAGAAGTTTCCTCTCCAACCAATCCATAAACATAATTGAGCATTCTGAGCTCAAAAGGTCACGGGCTACTCATAACACTTTAAGCAAATCATTTCCAGCTATAGTTTCATCCTTTAACCCTGGCATTGGCAAAAAAATAATCTAAACCATCACAAATTTGCAAAAAATAAAACACTACCATGTCCATGTTAGTTGAATAATATTCATAGAAATGTATAGGATCAGATAAACTCCATTGAATATCCATATGGTAACATGAAGTGCAGGTCGATGTTGAAGAAAATAGGAAAAAATGATGAAATTCCCTAATAATAAAAAATTCAGAGTTTTTCTTCAGGCAATAAGATGTAAAACTCACTTGGTTTTTTCTTTTGTGTCTTCCTCTGACTCCTCCGCTGTAGTAGTGCCCAATGATGTTATCTTTCCAAAAGATTCCTTCGCGTCTCCGAAAAAGTCTTTCACTTTATCCAGGACGGTTTTTAGTTTATCTGGTGTAGGAAGCTTCAATTTGGATATGAAAAACAACAATATATTAGTGGGAAAATATCACAAATATTTTTTTGTAATGCCCGGATAAATAAATATATAATTTATGATATGGACTATTGTAAAGCTTCAAAATAATTTAAAATGTTCAAAGATTAAGAAAATTGCTATTTTCCTGCAAAATCAGAATTTCTTGATGTATTTGTAAAACACACATATCTAATGCCGTGGGGTTTAAAGTTCGGTGTGAAACTTCAAAATCATTATGATGACAACAAAGCACAACATGTCAAGAATGTTACCTCAATAACATCGGTGGTAGAAAGGGCAGCTCTTATGTTGGTATTCTCCTGCAAATTCATCATACAAAAAACTTTAAACAGAATGTGGGAATGGTCTTCTAACTTCCGCAATGCATCAATTTTAATGTTGGAAAGAGTGAAATTGGGGTTAAAACATTTATTTATAAAAGAAAGTGTAAGAGCATTACAACAAGTTTGTAGCCGTATCTGAAATCAGTAGCTGAACGCAATACACGGTATTGTTTGAATGCAGATTTCTGTACTTCCTTCTCATCCTTTGAAGAATTGAAGAAAAGCAATCAGCAGCAAAATCAGAACAACGAGAAATTAAAAAAGCACAGTCCAGTATAGTAATTAACGGTTACCCAAGATCTCCACTGTGTTCGTGAGAACTAACAAAGAGCTTATTTGGACATATGAAAGTAGCTTATGACCTAAACTATGAACACTTTATAATTTATTTCAATGGGATTTACAGTGAAATTTAACAAAATAAACTCTGTTTAGCTAATTTTAGCACTAGCAAGCTTCAGGATCATGCTTATCAGCCTATGAATGATAAATCCTTGTTGAATAGATACCCAAACGTGGCTATAAAGAACTCAATAAACATCAGTTGTTTAAGAACACATTACATTGATCTCACCACACTCAATTTTTTTCCATCTCACATAGACAATCCAAGCACTATTCATTTTTAAAATGACAACGGTTTATTCTATTGAGACAGAACATATTCCAATACCAGCATTATTCAGATTGCTATAAAAATTAAGTCTTTTCAAAAAGGGCATTTGGTCTAGTGGTATGATTCTCGCTTAGGGTGCGAGAGGTCCCGAGTTCAATTCTCGGAATGCCCCTTTTAATATATATTTTTTTGTCACAACAACACTTTTTTCATCAGCAAAAATAATTTACGAAATCTGAAAGAAAAAAAAAAAAAAAAAAAATAAATATTAAATATTATTTTTTTTTAAAAAAAAAAATTTTTTAAACAAAAAAAAAAAATTAAAAAAACAAAAAAAAAAAAAAAAAAAAAAAAACTTACTTTGTAGATAACAGCAGCGAGATTTCTGTCAAGGGTGTCTTTGTAGATATACTTGCCGAGAAAATTATCTTTAGCAGCAACCATGATTTTAGCGGTGGTGCCACCTGTTACAATGCTAAGAGGGTACCAAAGGTATACCTGCAATGCAATTAAGGGCAAAAATGGAATAAGAAACTTAAACATTGAATTTAATTAACACTAATAGCTGATTAAAGGAATGATTACGTTGGCCATGCGAATGAAGATGACGAATTTGGGATTGCCATCGTCTTCAATTTTGGGTAAAGGAGGAGGAGCTGAACGCTGAAACTGACGAGCCATCATTCCCTTTTTGCCCTTGGCTTCAACCACAAACACGTGACCGTGACGCTGCGGTGCCTTCAAGCTCCGGTGCTGCCTCCGGTTCGAAACCAGAGAGTGCCTCACCGAAACGTCGTCGTTGTGGAGGAAGCGTGAATTCGTCGGAGGAAGACGAAGGAGCGCGTTCAGAGACATTCCTACTTCCATTGATACAGAGAAAGTGAACGAGTGAGTGAGTTTTTCTTATCTCTATCATTTTTTTATTTTTTTTAATTGAATTAATAATTGCGAGGAAAATAGCCATACACGTGGCGGATGGAGAGGCACACACCATATAATATAACAAAAATGTTAAAAATTCTCCTCCTTAAAATTCTTCTTATTTCTTGTTAAATATATATAACTCATCCGTTATCTAATTTTTGAAAAATAAAATTTTTTTTTTATATAAAAAAAAAAGTGTAATTAAGTTTTGAGTTTTTTTTTTTAAATACGTTATTTTCAATCAAGTTTTTATTAAATACTTTAGATTTTTTAATTAAATTTGTATTATTTAATTTCGTTTATCATTTGAATAGTGTGATTAATATTTTATTTAATATTTATCTTACATTCGTGATGGTATGAAATGGAGTAATTTTTTGTTAATATAAAATGATACTATAGTAACATAAGATAAAGTGATTTAACGTAGACAAAAACCAACACGTCTATACTGATCTGTAAAATTTTTCTTTATGCAGAATTAAATCTTTTAACACTTCAAAAGTTAAAATAAAGGAACATGTGAAAGTAAAAGTACAAAAAGTGAATTTATTATTCATTAATTTTAAAAATGTTTACTTCAGACTACTGGAAAGAACAAATAACTTTACACCTCTTCGCTTTATATGTTTTGGGCTTAAAATAATGTTACGACCTTAAATTGTGAAAACAGGTTCAGAAATGAATAAACCTATGATGCGGCCTTTATTGTTGGGTTTCAATTTTTTTATCGCGCCAGAAAATGTAATTGGGCTTTAATTTGGTTAAATTCTAGTGTATATTTTAATTTAAACGTTTTATTTTAATTTTACTAATGTGTATAAAATATTTTTTGTAAAATTAGTAAATCATTCTCATCGCTTCGCATAGATAAATTGCATTTCTCTCTTGTGAGAAATTATTATATTACGGATAATTCATCTTTTCACTGAAATTTTCTTCATCATTAACGATTATTTATATTTTTTATTTACTTTGAAACAGTAATGTACTCTACTCAAATTTTGTAAAACTCTACATACGTGTTTAATTTGTTCTATCCCTACGTTAATGTCCTTTAATTTAACTGTTCAAAACATTATATAAACTTTACACATTAAATTAACCACACCCTTAATTTTTGAGAAAATTACATTCTCTGATAGATTGTTAATTAATTGAAATTGTACAGACATGTATTTTGATGAATTAGATTAAAATTGTATTTAATATATTTCTGATGAATTTACATACTATTAAGTTTAAAAAAATAATAATAATCACTCCAATCTAAAAAATTTGAGGCAGAAGACTTTTAATGTCTTGGATTGGTTGTTAGCACATCATTCATTCCTCATAACAATTTAAATGAAAAAAGAAAAAAAATTTAAAAATTGTTGAAGGGTTTCTCCCTTTGGAAAAATGCTATCCAAGACGTGGGAACAGCACAGAACCACAATCGCCCAGTGGACAAGACCAACATGCAATTCAAATTCAACCCATACATTGGATTGTGGACCAAAACAGGTCAAATGAAGACAAAGTCTACGTTAGAAAAGTGCTTTGTCTCTCTCTTGTTTCTGAGTTTTTCCTTAACTATTGCAAACTGAAATCTAGAGTCTTGAAACGAAAAATTCATTGCAAAGGGAAGTGCCCTAAACGTGCTTTGTGGCAACATTGGGCACAAGAGTATAAGCTATATATATATATATATATACTAATAATTAACCTTTGGATGTTGCTTTGCATGAGATATTTGCTACTAATCATAGCTTTCTATAAGAAGTGAATAAGAAAGTATTCAAGAAATTGCCCCTCTTGGCCAACCCATCACATGCAAAAAAAAAAAAAATACTATAAAAATCTTTTCTTTTTGAAAAAATGAAGCTATTGGAGCAGAATACACATATTCCAGTTCTATCTAACCTGCAGAGGGGCGAGTTGGTGCTTTACCAATAAGCACGGCTTCCCCACTTGCAGCTTTCTTCATGGCAAGCTCTTCCAAGCGTTTCCACGTGGCTTCACGCCCTGCTTTGACTTCATCTACCTTTGACTCGTCTTCCTCAAACTTTTGTAAACATTCTTTGGATAAATCAGCGTCGACATCATTAAAAATCTTCCGCACATTTAAGGTCAAACTATGGACAGCTTGGTTCCAATGACTTCTAGCATTTCTCTCCAATGCAGGGAAGATGATGGGTAGTATCACTTTTCTGTTTTGCTTGATTAAGTTCACGATATGATCATTGTTCCACAAGAACAAAGCTCTTTCTGCCACCTGAGGAAAAAAAAAGACAAGATACATGTTTGTGGATCTTCAAGGGAAAATAGAATATTGTCACTACAACCCTACTAATTCAGGGCAAGACAAAAAGGAACTTGGATTCTTTGCTCAGTTTTAAATGTTGATCCTCTACTGTGTTTTTACAATATACTTATATATACTGATTTTGAAGTTTTAAAATATATTAAAAAAAATTTAAAATATCATCGTCAATGTATTTTTAATACTCATTAAAGAACATCACAAAAAAACAGTAAAAAATCTGAACTCTAGGACAAAAAGGCAACACTAAGGATCATTAATTTATGTATATTGTGGTATTGTTTATTTTTTCAATTAAAATTGGATTTTCGCATGCATACAAAAGGTCAGTGTTAAATTTAACAGGATCAAACTCTTAACTATGATTTGTGATCATCACCATAAAACATCCAAGTTTTGTCAACATGACAAGAAAAACTAAACAGATCATTGTTCAGTTTTGTAAACAGATCATTTATAAACATCACATGAGAAATTGAAGCATCATGCAGCGCAAAGCGTAGACTAACTCTTGCAAATTCCAGTACAGAATGTATCAGCAGTTCAAAAATACAGTCCTAACAAACAGCAATATCAACAACAGCCTTATTTCTCCAGGTTAGTCACATGACTCGGTTAATGTAACAAAAAATCCATTCATAAAAATATTCTGAGAAAGCTATAGAGCATTTCCTATTCATGCAAATACTTATACAATGAAATGAGCATCATCTAAACATTTTAAACACTCTCTCTTGTCATTTGAAAGAGAGAGGATATTCCTATTATGCGGAGCTTTAGGACTACAAAAAGGGCTTTGGATGCCCTTTCCCTTAAACATAATGGAAGTCAAATTGTATCTAAGCTATCTGAGAAATTGCTCAAAGACTTAGTTAATCCAGTCAAAGAATGACATATAATCTCCAAACTGTCAACTTACTCGATGACAGCTATCATTATCATACTGTTAAACAGAATGACACCTTTAACTATCTCTGTAACCACTTAAAATTATATAAAAAGAGACTGCTGAGCTGAGGCCAGCTCTCTGTACAACAATCACACAGTAATGCTCATCTAATAAGAATTATCTCATCTTGCTGACAGCACAATGCGTAATAATCACAGCAAGTTATAAGAGTCTAAATTTGAACATAATGGAAGTCAAATTGGATAGAAACAATTACACTGGATTTCAACTTAAATTTTCAAAGTGGAGTACCGTAGAGAAGTAATAACAATGTACAAGCACCATGTTATAATCTTTGACCATGATGTTGCCTATCAGTACCTTACTAATTGCATCTATCACGAGATACTGGAAAATTGATTGAAGAAGATTATATAAAATCATGAACATTCAAAACTAAGATATAAAGTAAGTGGTAGATAATATGCATGTACAACGCAGTCCACCGAACTATTTATAGTCACAAATAGATTTTCTAAGTGTGAAATTATAAAAAAATACAAATCTGTCCTCATTCGAGTCAAGATATGCCCATAACGAATGGCCAGCGAGCAAAAGTTTGAAAGAATGAAAAAGAAAGGGGTTGACACATAAGACAAATCAATCCCTTCTTCAGAGGGAAAGGCCAGTCTTGTATATTTATTTACTACAGACAATATGAACCTTACTCAACCAGTTAGACATAAAAATATAAAAACCAATTTTTGATCCAACATTCAACACCGCATCCTTTCAAGATATTTTAGCTACTCAACATTGTGTTCAATCAACTAGTTAAGAGTTTAATTCCTTGCTACCCTCTCCCCCCCCAATTCTCTTAATTAAAATTATTTTCAATATAAGGTTTTCCATACGTTTCTTCCATGCTTAGCTTTTACGTAAGAGGGAATATGAGAAAGTTTAAACACTACAACGCTAATGTCACCACTGGCCTTGCACATTTTGTGCTAATAGACATGGTAGAAAGCTCTAAAGCCAATTGATAAGAACCTTGGGAGAATAGAATCACATACTTGCAATGGGGGACTACGATTATTTACTTCAAAAGCCCAAGTCACTAGAGGGCATAGATATGAATGATTTCCATCACTCCGTGCAATGTTTAAGAAAACGGTCAATGACCATGGTTTTTGGCTGCAACACCAAGGTTTTTTAAGTGACCACAATCCCAATCGTGGCCATATTGGCTGCAATTTCCCACAATAATAGATGGGACAAAAAACTGACCACAATTGCAATTTGAAATGTTGATTCCGTGTTTTTTAAGAAGACATAACGAAACAAAGGAATTGAGTTTCTTATTTTTATACTTGTGTTACGTTTCAAGTTCAAAACTGCAAAACAAAATATGCATTAAGCAATGGGAAGGTGAAACAAGGTTTCTACTTTTCTTGCCAGTTATAACAGCTTCTCAACAAGAGAAATGAACTAAAATAAAGTTCAGTAATCGGTCAAGGAAGTTGCAAGAGAGAATTAATTTGAAAGTCATGTGCAATTTCCTCGTGAAATTAAGAATGGGGAAACAAAAAGAAGGAGCAAGGGGAAACCCCTGGAAGAAAGTTCATACCTGAAAATGAGGGCTATTCAAACAACGGGCAATCCGACGAAACAATGGCACCATACAACGCTGGAATTCTGGGGGTTGAGTTGCTTCCAAGACTTCTTCTAACTCACCCAGGAACATAACTTCCTTAGAACTATTTGTTATGGGCCAGTACTTCAACAGCCCCCTGATAATTGTATCGGCAAGTTTGCAGTCTTTTTCCACAAACTGAGTAATGCAATACGACAACTGTTGATGATACATTGCCAAGCACTTTGGCTTGTGCAGAGGAATTAGGATACGAACAAGAAACAGTTTATGCTCTTCCTTCAATGGCAATGCAAAACCATTGATGATGCTCCCAAGAATTTCCAAGAACTCAGCAATCCCATTATGCTTCTCAGTCTCAAAAATAAAATTAAAAAACACATTGTTGATGGCCTTCCTGATGAAAGGGCGATGCGCCATGAATTTGCCATAGATACGGTGCAGAGTCATCTTCAAGTACTCCCGCTCCCTCGGATCCTCGGAGTCAAACAAATCCAGCAGCTTCAAAATGAAGGACTGGTCAATGTATCTCTTGGCCAACTTCGGATCCAGCTCAGGTGAGGCCACAAACCGCAGAAAAAGCTCATACACAATCTGCAAATGAGGCCAAGCAGGATCCATCGAAGGCTCCTCCTCCTCCACATCAACACCATCAACGATCTTATTCTCGCGTGGCTGAGGACTGAGTGTCCTGAATATGTTTGCAGACACCATTTTCACAACCTCCTGCATCACATTCTCCGCGAACTTAGCATTCGCAGAAGTCACATAATCCAAGAGTTCCACCAAGGTCTGTCTCTTAACCTCCTTCTCCTTGACGTGTTTGGCGGGGTCAGTGAAGTCAAACACCACACAACACATTCTAAGCTTCTTGACAAACAAAGTTGTCTTCTCAGAAGAGGGAACATCCCTGAATGCAGGCAATGCCTCATAGGAACCCAAATTCCCGTTATTGGCGTTGTGAATATTGTTCTCATTCACAACCTTCGGTAATGGAACTCTGTTACCATGATTCTGTCCCGCAACGGAAGAATTCCCCTGTCTGGAACCACCTGGGGAAACACTAACAGAATCACTGTTCTTCGAAGAAGTGGTAACCCCATGATGGCCTTTTCCACTTCCACCGTGTTCGGGACCTCTCGATGACTTCCGAGGGAGTTTACTGAATATCTTATTGAACATAATTCATCAAACAAACACGGAACAACCCTTACCCTTTTTCTTCTAACCTGAAAAGACAAAATAAAATAAAAATTGTAAACAAACAAACAGATTCCTAAACTTTGTTAACTTCAGAATCTGAACAAGAAACACGCAATTGGAACGAGAAGCGACCAGATACGAATGTTGTTGTTTGTGCACTTGTCCGAAAATTGATACGATGATGCGTTGGCGATAGCAGCGAAAGATAAGAGAAAGAATAAAGCCTTTGACTTATCTGGGTAACAGAAGAAAACCCAGTTTCGTGATTCTACCCATAGTGATGATGGAGCGAACAAAGTTAGATTTTGATGCGGAAAACCTTCGACCTTTGCGATCAGAAACAGTGATGAAGGGAAACAGAGATCAGCGTCGATGATCAGAAACAGAGTGTTTGAGAATTCTTCAGAATTCAAATTATCGGAGACACAATCTTGGGCGTTGTTGGGCTTGAAAAGCGAGAGCGAGAGACGAAGAATGTTCCGCAGATTTCCCTTTTTCGTTTATTTTCATGTTTTTTGAGCGAATGTATATATTTATTCGCTTTCAGTTAAAAAATAAATAAACGAGAATTTCAACTTCTGACCATTTGTGCTCTGCAGATAATATAAAATTAAAAATAATTCTGAAATGAAGAAAAAGTCGAATGAAGCACATGCGGGGCAAGCATATACCTACTGTGAATTAATTGATAATAACGAGAAAAATAACAAAGAAAACAATAATTATACAATTTATTTAGTTGGACCAACTTCAGTGAAATTATCAATGAAATAAACACAATTTTTTTGTTAAGAGGGTATTTATAAAAAAGTTTTTTTCTTTTTCTTTTTCTTTTTTGTATAAGTAACTCAAAACATTGGTGTTTCATCATTTAAAAAGTGATTTTTGAATCTAAATGAGATTTTTAGTCAACAAAAGATAAATCAAATTCGTTAACAGTTGAGGTATGATTTAATTGTAACAATAAAATAACAAATAATAATAATAATAATAATAATAATAATAATAATAATAATAATAATAATAATAATAGAATACCGATACTGATGTTTGAGAATAAAAGATAAGTACTCAAATTTGAGTTGTATTTATTGTTAGAAATAAATAAAAAAACCTCAAATTATAGGAAAAAATAATTCATCAAAAACACAAATTAAATTATAACATGGAAATGTATTACATTTATAATTTATAATTATTAGCGAATATATATGTATATGTTCACATTTCTTAATTTTTATAAAAATTTGAGTTAAAATAAATAAAAAATATATAATTAATTATTAAAAAATATATATATATATATATAAAATTTTAAAAATAAAATATGTATAAAAAAAATTTGAACATAACGATTAAAAAAATAATAATAATAATTAATTTTAAAATAATAATTACAAATAAAATAAAAATATTGAAATGTGAATATAAAAATGTATTTCTTTTATATATGATTATAGATAATATTTATAACATTTACGTACAGATCATACATTTTAAATTTTAATAAATTTGTTGATATTGATTTCATAGTAATCGCTTTAAAATGTTTTAATTCCTAGCACCAAACGGGATTTTATTGTAATTTAACCATTGACTTTAATTTTAATTTTAAATTTCAATTTTAAAGATACTAAAAAAGGTTCATTATAATTATTCTATCACACTTGTTGTAAGGGAAAAGGTTTTTGAAAACTCTTACGGAGATAAAATAGTTCTAACAAGAGTTAATTTCTATATCTTTAAAGGAAAGAGAAATTGAATAAAAATGAAGTATAATGTCAAATGGTAGTAAAAGAAATATAGTTGGTAGTAAAAAAAATTATAGTTTCAAAATACCAGTATTCTTAGCGTAACTCTCTCATGGAAGATCGTGTCATGTTCAGACAATACATTTTAACTTTTAATACGTTCTTTATAACTTTTTTATTTTTTAGATAATTATTGAAAAATTATTTAAAATATTAAATGCTCATTGTGCAATAAGTTATAAATTTTGACTTATTGAAAAAAAAAAATGAAGACAAATTGGGGGTGACTTTCTTTTAGGGTGTGTTCCTTTGTGTAGATGGATATGGGAGAGAGTGTGAAGATGAATTTGTGTAGATTTAGATCGATGGATATTTGTATTTTTTTGAGTGGATTTAGAAAGTAAAGTGAATGGATTTGCATATATTTTTTATGAAAGTTAGTGAAAGATTTAATTGATGTGATAGATAAAGTAAAAAATTATAATAGATAAAATTTTGTAATTACTAAAATACCCTTGATAAAAAACATTAAATAAATTTTAAATTAGTTAAAATATAAAATTTTTAAAACTATCACTTAATAAACTTTAATAAAAAT
>Ga0214543_1008715_pt1 | contig 16364 bp, 6 predicted proteins | sample CNSS2metaG_FD_160094 | JGI IMG/M metagenome (GOLD analysis project Ga0214543, IMG submission 160094) | Root nodule microbial communities from cowpea collected in UCLA plant growth center, Los Angeles, California, USA - CNSS2 | ecosystem: Host-associated > Plants > Roots > Nodule | place: USA... | reverse complement strand
ATCTACACTAATCAATTCCTCACGAATAACTCTCAACTCAAGCAATTCACACCATGCATGCCCTTCTTCAAATCGTGTGCACCACCTTCTTAATATATATATATATATATATATATATATATATATATCTCCACCATATATATATATATATATATATATATATATCTAATATATATATATATATATATATATATATATATATATATATATATATATATATATATATATAGCTCCACCATCCTTTTCTGGCGATCAAATTCTCAAGCTATGGCCACCTTAACCATTCTCATAGTGCTCTCAGCATGCTCTCTACCCACCTTAGCTTCACCACTCAATAACAGAGATTCAACAAAGGAGTTCAATGCCCTCTCTCCTATTCCAAGTTATATCACTGAGAGTAGCCCTAAGAATGTTGTGATGAACACAATTGATTCATGTTGGAGAGCCAAAACAAATTGGGCTTCTAATCGCCAATCCTTGGCGGATTGTGCAATTGGCTTTGGCAAAGATGCCATAGGAGGAAAGTTTGGTGATGTATATGAAGTCACTGACCCTTCTGATGACCCTGTAGACCCAAAACCTGGCACACTTCGTTATGGTGCAATCCAAACAGAACCCCTTTGGATAACTTTCGGCAAGGACATGGTTATCACGCTGAAGAACGAGCTCATGGTGAATAGCTACAAGAGCATTGATGGGAGAGGAGCCAAAGTGGAGATCGCAAACGGGGCTTGCATTACGATACAAGGTGTTAGCCATGTGATCATACATGGAATTAGCATTCATGATTGTAAACCTGGTGATGGTGGCATGGTTAGGAGCACCCCTGAACATGTTGGGTATCGTGAAGGCTCTGATGGAGATGCCATTAGCATATTTGCCTCCTCCAATGTTTGGATTGACCATTGCTTTTTGGCTCGTTGCACCGATGGTCTCATTGATGTTATTCATGCCTCAACTGCAATCACCATCTCTAACAACTACTTCACCCACCACGACAAAGTAAAAAAAATAGGGTTTTTTCACTTGATAGAAACTTGTATAATTTGTATCTCATTGTTGGGTTCTATGCACTCCTTGCAGGTGATGCTGCTAGGGCACAGCGATGAATACAGCGCGGATAAAGTGATGAAAGTAACAGTAGCTTTTAACCACTTTGCCAGTGACTTAATAGAAAGAATGCCAAGGTAAAAACAGTGGTTTGAAATACAGTGATCAGTGATTTTTTTTTTTTTTCACTTACTTATTTGGATGATGAAATGCATGCAGGGTGAGATTTGGTTATGCTCATGTGGTGAACAACCGTTATGACGAGTGGGTGATGTATGCCATCGGTGGCAGTGCCGACCCTACCATTTTCAGTGAATGCAACTATTTTATGGCTTCAGATGATTCTGCTGCAAAAGAGGTAACTAAGAAAAGCACTTCTCACAGAATATTGTAGCATGTGAATAACATATTACTAAGCATTTGAGTTTGTGTTACTGAATGTGGTTCATGGGTTGGTGACAGGTTACGAAGAGGGAAAGTAGTGAAAAGTGGAATAATTGGAAATGGAGGAGTTATGGAGATGAATTCTTAAATGGTGCTTATTTTGTGCCATCTGGGTATGGAAGTTGCAGCCCATTGTATTCATCTGCTCAAACTTTCACAGCTACCGAGGCATCCATGGTGCCCTTGTTAACTCTCAATGCAGGGCCACTCAACTGTGTTGTTGACAAAGCTTGTTAATTTGGTGAAACGTTTTCACCTCTTCTCTTTATTTCTTTTCATAAAAAAATTCCCAAATGATATTTTTATTACTAGATTTCGGACAACTTTCTCTTATAACATGAACATGAGGTGTCATCTTTTAAATGTTTTTGAAATATTGAGAAAAAGTAAAAATAAAAACTCACTTGGAAGATGACACCTAAAGTTGTTAGAGGAAGTTATAAAAATTTAGCTGTCAAAAAATCATTTTCCTTAGGGATAGAAAAATTATGAGAATAAAAAAATGTGAGTGATAATATCATTATATTTTGTTTTATGATTTTATCTCTGGAAGCCGCAATTATTTTCGATCATTAGTGTGAAAATATTGTTGCAATCCTAGCATGGTGCATCTTCGATCATTTTCTATTATTGTAATTAACTTCTTTCTTTATTTAAATAATTTTATATTATAGTCTTAATTTCAGCAATTTATTTAGTGGTATCTATAATCCCCCGCATATAGTAAACTAATAGCTCGTGGAAGCCATTAAAACTTTTTGCCGTTTCGAAAAATATATTGAAACCATAATTCCTAATTGATAGATTTTAGAAAGCGGATAGGTAAATAAATAAATTAAAATTAAGTTGATAAAAATTATTAAATAAAAATTTATTTACAATTTTTATTATTATGATTATATAGCTACTATTAAAAGTAAATTTATTTTAATTAAGTTGTCCATTAATTTTATTTAAATGTAAATTAATATAAAAATTATAGGCCATTTTTGTGAAATTTAAGTATTTTCTTAAACAGCCCTCGTAACATGTACCTGGACTTTTCTTGTTCACGTCTTTTGGTATAAATTGAAAGTGTTGCCGTTCTTTGTTTTTCTTTTCCTATTTCTTTAATTAAAAAGTGGTACAAGATAACTGTCTAAAAAAATGCCACAGTCCATTCTCGATTTGTTTATTTTCTTTTTCGTGACATTTGAGCGGATTTTTTTCAGTGTATAATTTTCTTTGTTGTTGGTTGAAGTCTCTTGTAATATCAAAACCAGTGACAATAACAAGAGAAAATGAAGAACATATTGTTATCTAGTGCATGATTTTACTATTAAAATTGTGGGCACGGAAAAACTTTTCCCTAAACAAATAAATAAGAAGCACAAAATGAAATGAATTTCTTATAAGTTAAAATTTGAGTCTACATAATTAATAATATAAATTGTGAAAAATTATATAATTTAAATGAGAGAATTTTTATATCGTTATGTATAAATTAATTTTAATTTATGAAGAAACTCATTTTATTAAGATACTCGTCCAAACAAATAAATTGAGCATAACAAAACAGATTAAATAACCAAGAAGATAGAAGGGGTTCTCAATAATGATATATAAGTGTTGGATCAATTTATTGTTCTTTTTCTTTTTAGGTTACACGTTAATTATAACTTCCTAGCTTGTATTAATAATCTGGAAATTGAATCCAACTGACCTATCAGATAAAAAAATAAGTGAACCAATAAGTGTCTAGCTCAAATAAATAATAGAACCAACCTAGAGAAAAACCATTTAAATTATTAAAAAAGAGGATTAGAGTCAACTTTAAAGTACCGTATATTATATTTATTTTTTCTAATCCATATTATTTGTTATTTTTTATGTAAACGTGTTACTTTTAATGATGCTATTATATATCAATCTAAATCTTAATTAATATACACCTCTCTATTTTTGTTCACAAAAATTTGAATATGGATGCTAGAGTTTTACCATAACTTACACCTATTGTTGAACAATCTAATTTATAATATTTATTTATTTATTTATTTTTGAGGAAATAGTCTTGGTTTAAAAAAGTCTCTGAATACATAATATATAATTGTTTCATGAAGTAAAAATATATGGATTAAATATTTTTTTTCTTAAATTATTATAAAAAAATGTGCTTTATCATATCTTAAATTATAAAGTATTTTGTCTCAAAGAGAAGATATGTAGAACATCTTTTACAATAAATATTATAATCTATTAAGGGACATATAGGTGTTGTTGTACATGTATGTTCTAATTTTTAATTTTCATAAATTGAAATTAATAAAAGATATACAATTAGTTGTTAAATATAAAATTAGAAAAATAAAAAATATATAAATTTTTTTTTTTAAAATAACGGTTAAAGACAAAAAATATTTTTAAAATAATAATTAAAATTAAACTATTTATAAAATAATTAATTTTTAAAGTAAGAATTAAGAGTAAAACTGAAATAACGAAATATAGACAAAAAAATATCTTTTATATATTGTTATAGATTATAAAACCCTATTTATTATGAAAAAAAAACACTTTACACATTGTCCATTGAAATAATATTTTTAATAACTTTTGAGGGACAAAGTATTATATAATTTAACTTAAAAATAAAATATATTTCTTTTTAATAAATAGAGATGAAAATAATTTTTAACCTTAATATATAAACGTGATTGTGCTTTATCATCATTGAATTTGCATTGCTCCCTATTTTAATTGTATTATTGTCAACATTCACTTCCGTTCGATTTAATAAAAATTTCTTTAAAAAAATATAAATAAAATAAATAAATAATAATAAATAGAAAATAAATAAAGGAAAAAAAAGTTTTTGTGTGATTAAGTCTACTCCTTTTTTAACATCTCCGATCTTCCATTTATATTTTACTTTTATATCTTGATATTTATTTTTAGCCCAAATTTGTATCCACTACCCTTTGCTTTGTTATCACATTTATGCTATTTTTACCCACTATTTATTTTTTCTATCATCTTGTTACCCTGTTTTATATAGAAGAGACCGTGATATGAATCTAATAATTAGAATTCTGATAATTAGAAGCAATATATTTTCTTAGAATTAAAATCAATATTATTGAATGGTGATTGATTTTGTGCTTTGATTTGTTAATGATTAGAATCAATATTATAATATTATTTATGGTTATTAATACCAATTCTTGCCTTTTATAGTTTACATATTGCATTTGATTTATAATATTGTGTATATAAACCCATCAAGCTGGGAATGAGAGGACATTTTTGATACTTTTTTTCTTTTCCAATCATAATTCTTAATATTATTCTGTCATTTTTGATTTGTTAATGATTAAAATAAATATTACAATATCACTTATGGTTATTAATACCAATTCTTGTCTTTTATAGTTTACATATTACATTTGATTTATAATATTGTGTATATAAACCCATCAAGCTACAGGATGAGAGACCATTTTTTATACTTTTTTCTTTTTCAATCATAATTTTTAATATTATTCTGTCATTCTTTTCACTTTAACACGAATAGGAGGGGAAGATTGTTAGTGACGTGGGTTCTTGAGCAAGTTCCGCTGCAAGTAAGTTTCTCATTATAATGTATTGAATTATTGGTCTGTTTGTTACTTCTTGTATTTTGTTTTAAGTTCACATGTTGGATTAACACTTCCCATCACGTCTAGAGGTACAATACTATTCTCCAATCTTCATCATTCTCCTCAGTCACCACTCTCCCGCTAATAGTACACTCACTGCACATTAATTATTCGTTACACCATGCGTTTTATTAACTCTGCACTCCTCATTGTTTTTATTCCATCTTTGTCTTCCTTTTAATTTAACTTTACTTCTTTGCACACCCACATAAAAAAATTGAAAATGATAATTAAAAATAATAATGTTTTAATACTAAAAAATATAATAAATAATTTAAGAAAATTAAAATATGAAAAAGGTTTTTAGAATTAAAAATTAAGTCCATAAAAATATAAAAAAGGTTTTTATAAGAATTGCACTGATTTTTGATTTTTCACTATGAATGAAGATAAGTTAGGAGTAAAGTCAATCCTAGTTAGGTTCACTTCCAAAAAATCAAATCAATTTTCAAATAGTTGTTCAAATCTTTTTTTTTTATTTAGAACTACGTAATCTCTGATTTTCCATTGTGAATAGAGATACCGGGAAGGAAGGAGGTTTATCAAAAGACCAAAAAAATAATTATTTTTTCTTTTTTACATTCTTTTATTATTATTTTTGCAGAAAATAACATTTTATACAACTAAATCTTTATGCACCTTTAATTAAAGGTACTGTTTTAGGATGAACAATGTGGATTTGGAGTGTTAATACTTTCCTCACGTATAATAGACTACTCTCGAAACCAAAATCCCATTTTGTAGATCTTGTACTTATCTTTATAATTTTTGTTTTTTCATAGTTTTCTCAAAATAAACTATGGTAATAACTTTACATTTTGTTTTTTTTCTTCTCAAATCTCATTTTTGTTAGTCATTTTTGACATGATTTCAGTTGCGAAAATTGTCAAATTCAAAACCCAATTAATAATTAATTATGACCAAATTAGGAACTAAACTAGTTAGTTTTACAATTTTTTTTAGAGAGAAAAAAGTTCTATAATGTTAGTGGTCGAACTAAACTACCAATCTCATTAAGATATACTAAATTGAATCATGTATGTGAAAGTCAAAGACTAAATAATTTGGTACTATAATCCAGAAATTTAATCAGTGTACAATAAATTTTAAAGCATGCGACATTAGCTACGCATTTACATTTTTGTTATCCTTGAGTGGAGTTTTAGATGGTAATCGGCAATTAGCACAGTCAAAGAAGCAGCACTCGTGCCTCCACGTTTTGGTTAGCTCAATTAACAAAAGCAGAGAAATTAAAAGTCAGAGCTCTAAAGTGAATGATCAACCTCATCAAACATCTATTAAATGCACTCACTCCAATATTGGTTTTCTCAGGTTTTGAAGCATGGCAACCTCTTCCTTACTCCTCTTGCTTTCATGCATCATACTACACCTTCAATGTTCATCACAAAGTGCAGTCCTCAACATGATAGACTCATGCAGACTTGCCAAATCCAATTGGGTGTCAAATCGCAAAGCCTTGGCTGATTGTGCCATTGGCTTTGGAAAGGACGCTATTGGAGGCAAATATGGAGCAATATACGAAGTCACAGATTCCTCTGATGATCCCATAAGCCCAAAACCAGGAACACTTCGCTATGCCGTGGTCCAGACACAACCCCTTTGGATCATTTTTGCCAGAGATATGAGTATTCAGCTGAAGAACGAGCTTATCATGAATAGCTACAAGACCATTGATGGAAGAGGCGCTAAAGTGGAGATTACAAATGGCCCCTGCATTACCATACAAGGTGTTAGCCATGTTATCATACATGGCATTAGCATCCATGATTGCAGACCAAGCAAGGCTGGTCTTGTTATGAGCACCCCATCTCATGTTGGCCATCGCCAAGGCTCTGATGGAGATGCCATTAGCATATTTGCTTCCTCCAATGTTTGGATTGATCACTGTTTGTTGGCTCGTTGTGCTGATGGTTTGATTGATGTTATTCATGCCTCAACTGCGATTACCATTTCTAACAATTACTTTACCCAGCATGACAAAGTAAGCATTATTATATATGGAGTATCTTTTTCTTATATTGTTGACTAAACAATAACTGTGAAACTATGGCCAGAACCAGTAAGTAACCAAATACCCTATTTGGACTCATTCTGTGTTTTTTTTGGATGGTACTGTTCCTTGACTGCAGGTTATGCTGCTAGGACACAACGATGAATACACAGCAGATAAAATAATGAAAGTAACAATAGCCTTCAACCGATTTGGTAGTGGTCTAATTGAAAGAATGCCAAGGTGAGAGTGCATTATATAGATTGAATTTCCAAAGAACAGGTTTAAGAAAAGTGTATCTGTTAACTTGTTTGTATTCATGCAGGGTGAGATTTGGTTATGCTCATGTGGTGAACAACAAATATGATGGGTGGAAGATGTATGCCATAGGGGGAAGTTCTAACCCAACCATTCTCAGTGAAGCAAACTACTATGTAGCTCCGAATAACCCTGCTGCAAAACAGGTAAGGAAAACGATATAATCAATGTAACATGATCAATGAAACACCCTATCCCATTAATACATGGCAACACAAATTGAGTTAGTTGGCTTTGGATGACAGGTTACCAAGAGGGAAATGAAGGGAAAATTGAAGAGTTGGAAATGGAGGTCTTCTAAGGATGCATTCCTAAACGGTGCTTATTTTGTTCCATCAGGATATGGAAGTTGTGACCCAAACTATTCACCTTCTCAATCTTTTAATGCTGCACCTGCTTCATTGGTGCCTTCTATAACTCTAAACGCAGGTCCCCTAACTTGTGTTGTTGGTAAAGCATGCTAGTTTTGTCTTGCAAGCTGCATATGTATCTCTCTCTCTCTCGTTTTTCTTGTTTTTGGTTGATTCCCGAAGACTCAATTTGGAGTCATACATATATCAGAGTAGGCCAATTAACTCCTTTGCAGAATTATGACACATGCCAGATTCGTTTCGTAAGGATTGTTGTAAAAAAAAAAGTGTAAAGGATATGATTCTCCAGCAGAGTACATTGTCTCTAATAGACTATACATAAAACCGACATTAGTAAAGAAGACCATATAAAACTAAGAAAAATTGGGGCCCAATTCTATGACTGTATAATTGTGGTATATATAAATAAATAAACACAATGAAAAAGTAACAAAAGAAAGATGTGTGTGTGGTTCACATCATTTGGTGTTCTTCAGAATAGCCTATTTTCATTGCTTTGTACTCCACATGTGACTGGTGCTTTAGCTCTCACTTTCTTCAAGTACCAAACAGCAGCTCCAATTCCAAATGCACCCGCAACGGAAACGCCCGTAACTGTTCCTGCAGCCACAATTCCAAACATAAGCCTAATCATCCACTTCAAAATCTCACATTAATTACATCTGTATCAACCGTATTTAATCTCTGTACCTGCTATTACATGGACCCTCCTATTGTGCCTTGCAATGTCATAATCTGTCAAACAACCAATAGTCTATTACACACTTAAGTAAAATTTAAACACTTAAAAACCAATCACTTAATCCACATAAGTGACAATCATACAAGAATAAAATTCTGCAAAGAGTTCTTCAGTTTTAGTCTGTTAAAAGATTAAAACTTGAACATTTGAGACATCCAACCGATGTGTATTAATAAGGCCCTTTGAGGACTAAAAAAGCTGGTAGTGGTTTTGTGCTGTATAATACTGAAGAACCAAATGATGAGTATAATCTTAAAATAGTATTGAACATGAACATACCTTTGCAATGAGTTGTGGAGTTTCCATCCTTACAAAGACACAAGAAGCTCTGGTTCTGCGTGTCAAATCCACAAATCCCACCTCCTTTCAACGGATCCTGGCACTGAAGGCAGCGCGTGGTAACAGGGATATCAAAATCAATTCTGATCCCATATTCCGGAACCTGATCATAAGGCATGGGAGCACCAACGTTCTTCCAATAAACGCTAGCATAACTGGTGCAATACTTAAGCATCAACCTGAGAGACTGGGTGGCTTTGGGATAGTACGAACAACAAGTACTGCGAGGGAGCGCAAAGGAGCACCCAGGCAAGTGTCTGCACAGATAGCTAGCACTGTCACAGGAAGAGTCACAGTGTTCGGGGAAATGCTCACAGAACATGGGCTTGGGCTGAATGATGACGTTGTCCTCACTGCAGTTGAAGAACATGTACTCGTTCTGAGGTGAGAGCTTGAAGTGGGTGCTGCTGTCCAAGCTGAAGGGTCTGGTGGGACGAAACCTCTCACCATCCTCGCAGCTCCACATGAAGGGATCGGTCACCACCACGTGTGGATCAGCGTAGCTAACGTTGCGAACCGGGTAACTTCCCGAAGGGGTTCTGAGTTCGAGTTTTCCCGAGTTGGAACATGCGAAAAGGTGTCTGTAGTACGGGCTTCCGCATCCGTCGTCGATGCCGAAGGGGTACTTGATGGGGATGTCCCCGCAGGATGTTCTGCACACGCTGGATTGAGATGTTGTGAGAGTGAAAGATGATGAGAAAATGAGTAGTGATAATGAGATTGTGTGAATGAGGTTGTTGTGTGTGAGAAGCATAGCCATGAGAAACTTTCTGAATCACTAGATGGTTTTTTGAATCAGAAGTAGACACAAGTAAGTAAGTATAGGTGGTGAGAGTGGAAGAAAAGAAGAATATTGGTGTAGTGTTGCTTTTATAGTGTTCTTTTGCTTTTCTTCTGTTTGCTTGTTGCTTTTGCTTTCTGCATTGTTAAGCTGTGGATTACTGGATCAAGTAATCATAATGAGATTAAACAATTTGACATTATCAATCTTATTCCAAAAAATTGTGCATAAATTGGCTATGAACTCCATATAACCGAGAGCTAGACTCTTACTCGTGAATAAAAAATGAAGTACAATAGTTTGGAAGCACTAATCACAATATTTAACGTTAGATTAATCTAGTTACTTTTAACGTAACCGAGTTTTTAAAAACTGGTAGTTCAAAAATTGTTAATCAAATTAAAGCAGCCTTCACTAATTAATCCGTACTGTTGAAAATAATTCGATCGATATATTATATGAAGAAGCTATCAACTTTCATTTTTTGTACTTATTTCTATCTTTTTAATTGATTTTTCCACTTTTGAGGCTACAATTTCTTTTGGGTCCAAAATGATAATAGTCCAAGTACAAAGAACGAATTAAAAAGCTGGCCCAGATTCGGAAATTCAACTGGCCTGCGACTTAGGAAATAATGGAACAGGCCTAAAGAAAAAGGAAATAACAAAAGCAATCTGAAGACACTGGAGACAGATGCAATCGAATGGGCTTTCAAAGATTTTGGACAACACAGAATAAAACTCCAAGCCCACTGGAAAAATAGTTTAATTGTTGCTGAAGAAAAAAATAGCGATGACGGATATTATCACACACCGTCTATCTTACCATTCACCACCTCCATGCCCACATCAATAGAGACACCGTCATCATCACTCACATCACTAGGGTTTTGAACCAAACAAAAATAATTTTATGTTGGAATTAAACTACAAAACCATTAAAAAATTACGTCCATGAATCCCAGCTATTAATTATTTTATTGATATATCAAATATTAAAAAATGAACAGGATTAAGTTATTTAAGTGCTATCATGTAGTGTATGTATATTTATATACACATATTTATATAATTGTGGCAATAGCAGTGCCATGCATCCAATGCCACTGAAAACTATATTATTAGTTCACGACATTTTCTCCCTTGCGGCTGAGAAAAGAGACCAAAAAACTCATCAAAACACGAAAACACGTGACATCAGAGCTGGCCAACAAAACCAAGTGAATCAATGAAAACAATATTAATTTTGGATAATTTGTATTGAAACAAATAAAACAAATTCGACTTATTTAAAATTAAAATTAGTCAAAACATGATAATGCTTTACTTAAGTGAACACTCTTATAGATTTATTAAGAAGTGTCAACAATAAATATATAGACCAGTGAATCTTACTATATATATATATATATATATATATATATATATGAGATGAAATGTTTAGCAGTTAATTAATTGGATTTATTGAAGATGAGGGAAAAATAATTGTAATGTGAAAGGTATCAATAGGTGTCTAAAGAGCGTACGCAAGAAATAGCTGTCATGATGCCGTTCGCCGCATGGCTCTCTCGCAGAGCTTTTCCTCTTCACTGTGTGCAATTTGGTCTGCTTATTTTCTACAATCCCTGCTGTCACAACCTAACCTCTCACCATATTTCTACGTCAACACAAGTAAGCCACGTGGGGCAGGATCTAATCGTCAACCCTAACCTTCTCTTCCTTTTTATTACTAACATCTCTCTCACCATCAATAATTCAACTCAAATTACTCTTTAAATAATTCCACGCTTTTATTTATACTAATTTTGAAATTTAAGATTTCACCTTGACCTAACGCTGAGTATAGAGTGAAGTGTATGAATGTGCGATACGTACGTCATTGACTATTTCCCTTATTATATATATACATAACACTCTATATTTCTCGGAAAATAAAACCTATATATTACCTGCATTTGCTGACCAACGACCAACCATGTCTGACTAATTATGCTCATCACAACAATTTTTCCTTTCCAAAAAATTAAAGTTGCACTTAACAACAACTTGTAAGCTCATCAGGTCCCTCAAATTGAACGCTTTGAATTCAAGAATTATTACGTCTAGTGGTTTGAACTTGCGTTCTGCTGCTTTTAATGAACCTCCTCCAGTACTATACTACTGCTACTCTCTATCTATGAACGTTGTAAATTTTTTAAGGTGCGTGCTCCTTTTTTCTACGTCGGCATTCGCCAGTGTATGTATATATAATATAACCATGTGCCAAACGTCTGGTTTCGTTGATAAAACTATATTAATTGTAAGCTTCTTTTTTTTTTCTTCGTTGTGTTAACCTTTTCAGATGGTTTAGGAAAACAATTTCTACACGGGATTGTATTTTCTCCCTCGGCAGCCTCATGGATCTGTTTGCGAGAGATACTTTTCTTTGGGCGTTGGAAATAATTTGAACGCAGACATTTCACTCGGCTACTGTCTGCAAATCGATGCAGACAAAGCCATGCGTGGACAATATTATCCGCTGTCGGGTTCACAGTCCAACCCACGAGTTTCGCTATTTAATTATAATATTAAGGATACAAAATAAAAACAAATAAAAAACCAATTATTATAGTTCAATATGACTGCCAAAAATGAATTTGGAGAAAGGACGTTGTTCTTTTTCATTTTTGTTGTCGTTTTGGATTTGTGTGAATGTAGAGAAAATGTTGTGGGATCCACTACGACAATGCCTCCCTTGTCCCTTCTCATGTGATCTACGTAGAAAGCCAGCTGGAGACACAAATTTGACCATTTTACATCTCCCATCCAATATTTCTATTTCATGTGTTTTCAAATCAGCCTTATAATAACAAAAATTTGAAGTCATTGAAATGGTTGCTTTAATTGTATGTACTCTAATAATGTATCAATAATATAATAAAATGAAAATTAATTTAATGGATATTTTATTGTTTTCTTGTAATAATTTTGACCTTTTTATGTGTTAGGATTTACAGAGATGTTTCATCGAGAATATACAACACCAATGAGATCTGAGTCCAACCACATAAGTTATTGACACAACTCTCAACTCAAAACCTTAAGACGATGTGTTTATGGGTTGGTTTTTATCCTTATAATGCTCTATTTTCTCATTTCTAGCCAATGTGGGACTTAGACTCACACTTGGATTACTAACATTATGAAGTCAACTTTTACATATTTATTGAAACTATTTATTTAGATTAATAAATTATTTGGAAATAAAATCAAATATGAAAAGTGATATATACATTTATATTATTTGGCAATTAATTTTATTAGAATTTTTAAATTCAATCAATTTAATATATATATATATATATATATATATATATATATATATATATATATATATATATTAAACTTAATTTATAGCTTCAAATTGAGTAAATTAATTATAGTTAGCTTAATTACAAATTTTTTTTCAGATATAGTTTATAAACATATTTTATTTAGATACGATTCAATGTGGCTTTAAAAATTAAAAATCAATTTAAAATAACACTTTCCTTTCAAAGTCAAAATAAATCTAACACTACTAATTAATTATAGTAAATTTTTGCTTTTTGAACTTTTGGCCCACTATAAATATTCAATTTATTATATTGTTAGTACTAATATAAAAATTGCTTAAAATTTAGTTGTTAAGTAAATATAAATACTTGTTCCCCATCTTCCTATTCTTTATATAGTTTTGAGGTGTAGAAACTTATAGGGAAAGATTAAGCTAATGGCATAGGAGTTAGTGGAAGATGAAGAATTACTGTTGTTCTTTTCTTTTTTTCTTCAAGAATGAAAAAAAAAAGTTCTTTGAGCTGTCACTTTTAATAATACAAACTACATATATTTTTATAAACAGATCAACACATAAAAACAACGTAATCATAGAATAAATTAAGATAAAAAAAATTGTTAAAACAATTACAATGGTAATGACTTGATCAATTAATTAAAATTTGTCCCACAATGTAACTTGGCAGCGGTTGAGAATTTCCTGGACAACAATCAATAATAAAACAAAATCAAACTATCGGTCAAAATATAGAAAAAGGCCATAACTCCATGTGAACTGAGACTCAATTAGGGAAGAAGCGAAACTACAAGTTTAAAAGTTGGATTTTGTTTGTATTTTTTTTTTTTTTGAAAAAGTTAAATAAGAAATAAATATTTTTGTTATGAAAATATTTTAAAGCAGCTCTAAATCTGTTTCTATTATTCGAGGAGGATGACCAATTTTTTTATATTTACATACACGTTTATATGTTTCCATTATCCGGTGAGGGTAAGCAATTTTTATTTATTTTATATGCATGCACGTTGTTTATTTTAGGAATCTTCCTCTTAATGGGGAGAGAAGTAGGTTGAATATTATATTATATTATTTTTATATATATTACAAATTTCCAGATTCAGAAATTAGTTTTTTTTTTAAATTTAAATTATAATTCATAACAGACAACTTATAGAGAAGTTTTTTTATTAATTCCTTAAATAATGTCACATTATTATTTTGTTAACTTTTATCTTTAATTTTTATTATTTGATTTACTTTGTTTGATAAAGAAAGATGGTATTAAATCATAAACAGCTAAACTTTTATGTGAGATCTACGTGTCACATGTGTCTGGAAAGAATTTTCTGCTTTATGCGTTAAACATACCTTCACAAAGAAAATGCAAAGTAGAAAGTAAATTAGGCAGATGAGAAAAGAAGTATTTTCTTTTTTCGTCAACAAATACATATTACTTTTCATTGGTCACATATATTTCACTTTCTATTCAAATAATTTTTTTTTCATTTTCATATCACTTTTCCCACAAGCGAATAATAAAATTCTCTTTCGAACTTCTTTTATTTTATTGGTTACAAATGAAGATAGGAGAAAGGTGATATGAAAATGTCTCTTTCAATGTAATTATTTTTAGAGTAATATACATAATCGAAATAATGAATTATAGAATATGAGATTTAAGTGTTGAAAGTGGTTAGTCAACGTTCAATGGACGTTGTCTTTCCATTAATGTGGTTATGTTCAATGGTTTGAAGGTGATTAATATTTTGGGGCAAAATTGAAATTTTAGTTTGAAAGAAGGACTCTGAGTAGTCAAGGTAAAGAAAGGAAGCTTGGCTCGTGTGTGCTCTTTTTTCTTTGTCTGGTAACATCAAGAATTGCCTTTTCCCCCCTAACTTGAGCCATTTTTCAAAAGAAGTATTAAAGGCAATTTGAAAGAGACCAAAGCAAAAGAACGACGTCGCAAGGAATTGAAATTTGTTGATGCATGGAAGCAAGAAAAAGTTGTCTGTACGGATACTCTATATTAAACTACTATTTTCTCTTTCTAATTACCATTCACAAACAATTACATGCTTTGGGGAATAAAACGGTTGAGAAGGTAACCTCGTGTTAATGGTTTCCTCTGTCATAATTTGTGGATTTTAATTTCTATTTAAACTTTAAAAAATATTCCGGATGTAAAATTCATCTAATCGACTATTAATCTTTATAAAATCGAATGAAATTTATTTTAATAATCTTAAATTTGATTATTATTATTGCGAAAAATTTTATGTTTTTAAAATGACTCCTCATGGGATCATATTACACCAGTGATTATTTGGAAGTAATGTAATTCAACCGTGTAAACTTATTTTAAAAATTTAAAATTTATGAAACTAAAATAATGTTTTAACGGTTAAAATTAAAGTTAATCATATTTGAAAAAAAATTGTATTGAAAATATCTACTAAAAGTATTGAAAACACATGAGATTATAAAACTTAACATAAAGACAAATATTGTATAAAAAGAACATAAAATAAAAATTCTAACTTAGAACTTAGAACGTTCGTAACTAAAATTGAACGATAAAATATGTAAAATATTCAAGGGTTAAATATATTTTTGATATTTCAAATTTTAGTCAAAATTATAATTATTATTTTTTTTTTAAATTTTGAATCAATTTAGTTCCTCATATTTAGAAATGCTTGAATTAAGTCTTTTAAATAATCTTTTTTAAATTTTATTTAAAGTTTTAAATGCATGTCTCAGTTAATATTGAAGGAAAAACGTGTCAAACAATATAACTAAACTAGAAGGCTTAAATATACATTTGATCCCTATTTTTGTTGATTTTATTCAATTTGGTCTCTATTTTCGTTTTATGTTCAATTAGGTCCTCATTTTCGTCAAATTGTGGTCAATTTGGTCCTTTTCACTAACGGTGTTTAAATAGTTAACGTTTTTGAACAGTACATGCCACGTGTCAGCTCCTAGTTTTTTTGATTTTTTTTTTAATTTTTTTTTAATTTTTTTTTTAATTTTTTAAAAAATTTTTAAAATTTTTTTAATTTCAAAAAAAGTGTCCACGTGTCAAGTCACAATTGTGCCACTTGTCAATGCTAGTGTCACGTGTCAATTTCTGATAATATTATTTTTTTTGTTCAATTTAGTCCCTATATTCGTTATTTTTGTTCAATTCAGTCCTTATATTCGTTATTTTTGTTTAATTTAGTCCCAAATTTTGTGAAAATAGAACCATTTAATTTTTAAAATTGACATTATTATTACTTATTTTTTAAATTTAATTATAAATTATAATATTTAATTA
>Ga0214543_1008710_pt1 | contig 16370 bp, 5 predicted proteins | sample CNSS2metaG_FD_160094 | JGI IMG/M metagenome (GOLD analysis project Ga0214543, IMG submission 160094) | Root nodule microbial communities from cowpea collected in UCLA plant growth center, Los Angeles, California, USA - CNSS2 | ecosystem: Host-associated > Plants > Roots > Nodule | place: USA... | reverse complement strand
TCAGAAAGTCCATAACTTCATATAGAATGATACAGAAATATACTTACAGAATGCATTATGTATGCATCCATAATGCTTGCATCTTCGAGGCCTTTGAAATAGAAAGGCCTCTTATTACAGTAAAGTATATCCCGGTAGCTGCTGCCTGAAACCAAGTCAACATGAAGTCAATGCCAACAAAATTATAAAAAATAATTAAAAGTGCAAAAGTCATTTGTTTCTTTTTGGTTTAGCATTTTGCTAATTTCCCTCTACAACCAAAATGTAATCCCCCATCAGACCAAATGCCCAATAGAAAATAGAAGAAATAGTAAATTTTCTGAATACACAGAATTTACAATCACGGGAAGACAGTGGAAAGATTTAGGCCATTAATGATTAAGATTTCAAATGCACAACATATTGTAATTGATCATTATCATTCACAATCAACTTACAAAGGGAGAAAAACATGCTTTGTTTAGGTGAACTGATATCTTTGCCCCCAGATGTCTTGTAGACATCCATCCAATGCTCAGACAACTTTGCCTTGAGACCATGACAAGAACTGATATCCAAATCCTAAACAAGAAAGCAAGAGATAACAATGTAATATGTACTTCAAGGCATACAGCCAAATGAAGGATGAGAATATCTATTATTATCCAAAGATTATGAACTTTTGTGCATGTTGGTGGATTTTATACATAATACAGAATTACAATAAAGCCAAGATATGTGCCAGAGCCAACCATTCCTTCAAGGCTACAGACTGGCAAATGGCTATGAAAATGTGCTAAATTTTGCATTTTCAGAGGTTGGAAGACATGAAATCTTAGATATACAAAAAGAATATTTTAACATGAAATACCTCCATAATGTTCTCTCCAGTTCCTATCCATTTACAATTTTTCATACCAACAGCTGGAGTCTCCCAGCTAAATTTCACATTACTTTTGCAGTCAATTTCTTCTTTCGATAAATTATGTTGCAAATGTAAATCAAAAGAGCTGCATGGAACAAAAATGTCAGATTAAAGGACGGCTAAGCTAGAATAAAAATCAAAAGTATATACAATTGATGTAGAACGATCCGGTGCATGGTTGTCAAAATCGCGACCCAAAACGTAGAACGATCCATGAATAATTGATTCACAAAATAAAAAACTATACACTATTATTAGGTGCAAATATACTACGTATGTATAATACAGTATTCAAAAATGAAGATTCTGTAAGAAACAAGTAACATTTAGACAGTGCATACCAAAAATGGCAATGTGAAATCAGTAATATATTATGCATCAAAGAAACTTAATAAACATTGGCAAGAGAAATTACTGAGTACATGTTAAGGACCACCATGGCAAAATTATAAGATCACAAATAGTTAGACACTTAAAGACAGTAATTATTATGCAGAACGTCTAACTCCAATTAATCACAAAAAGAATAAGTAGAAGATAAAGATTAGCAAGAGAAATTACTGAGTACATGTTAAGGACCACCATGGCAAAATTATAAGATCACAAATAGATAGACACTTAAAGACAGTAATTATTATGCAGAACGTCTAACTCCAATTAATCACAAAAAGAATAAGTAGAAGATAAAGAGAAAAAATAATGTAGTTCATAAAAGATAATGACAAGACGAATAATATATATTGCCAAAAATAATAATATGGAGGAAAATATAATGTTACACAAAAACAATATTTAAACAAAGTCAGTCCAATTAATTATAATTTATGATACTAACTTTTTGTCTGATGCAGCATCTTCATTTTCATCCTCATTTTCAAGATTACTATCATCATAATCATTCCCATCGTCCACATCAAGAAAATACATCTGACAAATAAATTGTTAGCAAAGCAGAACCAATCACAGAAGCAATACAAATGAAAGTACCTCTATAAAGCATAATAAATGTAGCAAACATTTTTAACTCCAATAATTATATAAATGAAGATGATGAGACTCACATCTTCTTCAGCAATAGCTTCTCCAGGAACAGTTAATGGCACAGGTTCAGGGCCCAATTCCTTTTTGTAGACTTTTTGCATTTCTTCTGCAACAGCAGAAGCTAATGTATCCTGGTTTAACAGGAACAAATTTAAAATTGTCAATCAAGATTCATGACAAAAAAAGGAATCAAAATAGCAGGGAAAAGTGTCATTTATTCTGAAACTACCTGGTGACTTTCAAACGAGGGATTGAAAGAGCAGCCTGGAGGATCAACCTCTACTTCTGGAATGAGAGTAGGCTTTGATACCTGTAAATAAGGTAGCCATCATATTATGAACTAAAGCACTGAAAGAAGGTAGCCATCATATTATGAACTAAAGCACTGAAAGATAGAATGAAATATGAAATCCACAGATTAGAATCAGCACTGAAAATATACCTTTTTCACTTGCTTGTTATCCTCACCTGCATGATGATATCAGATAAAACCATGTTTAACATCCATAATTATCACAAAAAAGTAACCAAAACATTGAATGATAAACATAGAAGGTACCTTTATCATTCCATAGATCAAACATGGTAGACTCATCCTGAACATTGTTAGAAACAAGAAATATCAATAAAAAAACTCTACATTGGGTTTGAGACAAAAAGCAAAAAATAAATAAATAAATAACCCCTCCTTTATGTCCACACAGATTTGCATAGCCAACTCCTCCTACTATTACTCCGTCCTTTCTGCATTAATGTACAACATACTGACCTTATTATCATCTTGATTGACCACTTTCACATCAGACACAGTTTTCCGGTTTTTAGAACACTTTTTCTGTAGCAGACTATCACAGTGCAGCACTCTCTCCCTGTGCTTCTCGATCTTCTTCTTCACCGCAAGATCTATAAGTTTAATCATATCATTTAAATTAGGCAAACCCAATGTATCCAGGGATGAACAAGAACTATAAGCTGTAAACCATTCTGATGAAAAAATACAGTTTTTTTCATAACAAACACCTAAGCAGAAGCACTATAAACATAAATCCTCATTACATAAATATGGTATTATGTATGGTTTTATATTTCTTTTTTAAGATGAAATTACTAAGAAATATGTCAAATGTATACTATTTTAGATTTTAGATTTAGAAACCACAGGTATCCTCCGGAGAATGTCATCCAGTTCAAGTTAATAGAATAATCCACGCTAATTAACTCATGGTCAGTGAGTGAGCCAACGTTATACTTCAAATTAAAATGAAAATTCTACCAATAAATTATGTCAAGCTATTTCAACTTTAAGTTGGTATACTATAATGAAACCTCAGTTTCCAACAAAATTGAAAGAAAAAATCATATGAAGAAATCTTATTCAAATCATGGTAAAACGTTGATAATTATAATCGTTAATTTTCCAAATTAATTTTATTTTTTGTGTAATTTAGACGTGACCACTCACATCAAAACTAACAATAAAAATGACGATTTTCAGATACAGGCAACATGTACGATAAAAAAGAAGCACACCCAGAAAAGAGAAAGCGAGAAAGAAATTAAGAAATTACCTTTGGACTTGTCTTCGTAAAAGAGGGAATCACTGGAAAGGGCTTGAAGAGAGCCACCAGAAAGAGCGTCCTTCGTTGATTTCTCGAAGAAATCTTCTATCTCTTCGGTGCTGATGTTGGCCCTCCACGCCTTCTTACCCTTCCTTGACCCTTTTGCTTTCTTCCCCATTCTCAACTCTGCAACGCAATGGCTTCACTCCACTTCAAGTTTTTTGCTGGTGAATTTCAAAGACCGGGGTTTTCGGAAAAAAATGGCGGCAGAACACAACGAGGTTTATGTTGTTAACTTGGTTTGCAAAGGCTAGCCTTCCGGCTCTCTAATTCGGGCCTATAAATAATAAATAATCTCAGCCCAATATGATAACCTTATTTTTCTCTCACTTAATTTATAAATTCCTTAATAATAATAATAGAATAAAATATTCCTTTTATCCTTTAATTTTTATAAAAAAGTTAACTAAATTTCATCACCTAAAAAATTTAAATATTCAAATTAATTAGAATACTTTGATGTATAAATTAAAAAAAAGTATTAACGTCTGATTAAATCATTGTAAAAAATTAAAAGATTAAATTTAATTAAATAAATTGAATAATGTAATTCAATTTTTTATGAAAATTAGTAGACCAAAGTAGGATTTTAATCATAATAATACAGTTATAAAAAAATAAGATAAGTGTATTTATATATATATATATATATATATATATACACGTGTGTATGTGTGTGAATTAATAGGGTAAGTATATAAATAAATAAATTATAACCTATGAGAAAAGGTAAATTTAATCATACCTTGAAAAAAAATATTATGTAATCTCTTCAAACCATGGATGACATTCAGCTATATCACCGTAAGGAAAAGCATTTTTTTCCTCCAAATACCACTTCCATATCCTTTTAATAAATATTATTTGTTTAATCATTCTTAGGTTTATAAAACATACAATTATCTTATCTTGCCATTTATAACTAACCTTATATCATATCATTTTTCTATAACGACTAATCTTCTTTTTTTAGTGTGTGGTTGATGGATGTATTTTTATTGTGAAAAAAAAAATGAAAACAACATAAAATGAACTTCATGAACATGGCAAACTAATATTTTAGTGTATGCATTGATTATAATATTCTTATTTTAAATAGCAGAAATCAACAACCAAGAAAAGTATTGTGAACACTCAAATGTATTTTATATTTATGATAAATAAATTATACTGTGATATATTATTTTAACTATTGATAATAAAAAAAAAAGTATTGAAAGTGATATATTATTTTTAACTATTGATATTTAAAAAAAATATTGAAAGAGGTGGATTATTTTTAACTATTGATATTTAAAAAGAAATATTGAAACTTGTATATTATTTTTAACTATTAACACGGATAGTATTATGATAAAAACAAGAAAAGTCGTGTGAACAGATAAAATATATTCTATATTTATAATAAATATTTTATACTGTAATATATTATTTTTAAATATTGTTATTTAAAAGAATATTGAAAGTGATAGACTATTTTTAGCTATTGATATTTTAAAAAATACTGAAACTTGTAGATTATTTTTTAACTATTGATATTTAAAAAAGTATTGAAATATAATTTAAAGATAAAGATGAAATAAATATATACAAATAGACAAGTTGTGAGAAAAATATCTCTAATTGAAAAATAGTTTCTAAATAATCATTTTAGGATAATTTAATTAAGGATAACGGGACAAACGAAATTCTAGGCATGTTAGTCCATGTAGGTTTAGCTTATATTAGTTTGCAACTCGCGTGAGCTTGGGACAAGTGGGGCGAGTTAACTTGCGACCCTCACAAAAAAAATAACATCTGTGTATGTTGGTTATTTTCTTTTTGAATTTTTGCATGGTCATTCCAAATTCATGTATAAGAGGTAAATATTAATGTTTTATGTATCTGAATATGCTAAAATTTCGATAACTCATCATGCATGTCAAATTATGGATATGGATACGATGAAGATGTTGGATTATCAATTTATATTTCAGCTTTCCAAAGTCTCTACTTAATTTTGGTGAAAATGTTAAAGTTTCCCAATTTGTAAGACGTTCAAAGCTTTATCACATAAAATAAAAAACAATTAACTGGTTCACGGGCTAAGACCTATACAAAATGGGTCAGACTATTGAGTTTACATTTTTGTAGGCCAAGTACATGACGGGCCTAAATGGGTCAAACTGGCCCACATTGGCACCCATATTATTGAGGTGCCTCAAGTGTAATAACCTCAAACATCTGCACAACCCTGATGAAGACAATATTTAAGAAAAAAAGTTTATAAAAAAAACAATAACACAATTAACACATGTAACAATTGAAATTTTAGGAAAACTAGCTCAAAATGATTTTTCAACTATATTGAAACCAACAACAGTTATCCTAGCTTCCAGTGTTCTTGTAATTCCCCAAAATAAGTTCATCAATTATAGTATTCACCAGGCAGAGGCAAGAGAGGACGAGAGTAAGAATTGAAGAAAACCAAAGAGAAAAAAGATCAAATTAGGAAAATTAAGTATCAACACTCAATTCCTTCCGGATGAATAAAATTGTTTTTGAAAAAATCAAACATATGTTTTTAATTAATGATAAATAAAAAGTAAAAAAGTTTTCTTTATAGTTGTTTTAAAATTTAATATTAGACTTGAAAATTAATTAAAACAAAAAGGAAGAAAAAAAACAATGAAAATAAATAAAAAAAGAGACATCGTTTTGTTTTCAATTATCACACATCTTTTCATGGATCCAATAACTCATGAGTTTTGTACATCTCCTCGTCTCCACTATTTGTTGTTGATAATTTTATAAAATAAATAACCTAAAAAATAAAATAAGATTTTTATTTTCAAATAAAATTTATAAACAATAACTTATGTTTGTTGTTTAATTGCATAAAAATTATCTTCTATGTTATAACAGGTCTTTGCATTGCTTATGGATGCGGTTAAACTCCTACAACTTCAGCCCTTACAACTGAAGATTTGTTTATTAACTTTTTATACATCACTAATAGGATGACAAAGTGAAGCAGGCCGCACAAGTCGCCTCACACAAAAAATGTTTGCCAACCCGCATAGGCCCAACCAAAATTGTCTCGTAGCTCGTGTAATGTTGGGACAAGGTAGGCAAGCCAGCCAGCGAGTTGCATAAAAATAAATTTCACTTGTGTGTGTTGGTTATTTTCCTTTTGAACTTCTGCATAGATGTTCTAAATTCTTGTATGGATGGAAAATATCAGTGTTATGCGGGACAAGCAAAATTATTATCTCGACAATTTTAAAACGAGACAGGCTAACTAGGCAAACATTTTGTTCGCCAAAGGCGAGGTGGCCCTAAACGGGCCAAATAAGCCACATTACTGCCCTTAATTGTTGAGGTGTCTGAAATGGAACAATCTAAAACACATGCACAACATGGTTATCACAATCTTTAGTGTTCTTGTAATTATTCTAAATGATTTCATTAATTATTGTATTTAGGAGGGAGAGGCCGATAAAATGAGAGTGAGAATTAAAGTAAATAGAAGAATAAAATTGCTGAAGTTAAAAAAAATAATTGTCAACACCAAATTTCGACTGAGTAAATAAATTTGTTTTTCAAAAAATAAAAAATATGTTTTAAATAAATCTTAAAAAAAATTGAAACAACTTTTTTAGAGTCCTTTTGGCCTTTAATTTTAGAATTAAAAATGAATTAAAACAAAAAGGAAGAAAAAAAAAATGAAAATCAGAAAGAAAATAGAAATGGGAGTCTCTTTCATTTTCATTTATGACACCCTCCTCATGGGCTCAACAAACCATGAGTTTATATATATATATATATATATATATATATATATATATATATATTCTCACTCTTTGCAATTAATAATTTTATAAAAAACAAAATAAAAAGCCCTAAAAAAAAAGAAGATATTGTTTTTCAAATAAAATTTATAAACAATAACTTGTTTCTATTTTTTTTCATTGCTTAAATTATATCTTTTATGTTATAAATGGACTTTGCAATGCGTATGGACGGGACTGAAATTTTGATTATTTAAAGAAGATTAATAAGGAAAAATATTGCTATTTTTTTTATCAATAAGACGATTATTTATAAAAAAAATCCATAAATTATATTTTCTTGTCCTTTGAATTTTAAAAATCTCTTTATCATTCTTGGTATGTCAAACTTACATTCTCAAACATGAGGAGTTAGAGGTAAAAACCAAAGATGTTAGACTTTTCACAAACAATGATGTAATAAATAATTAAAAATATTTTCTGATTTCCAAAAGAATAAACCTAGTTGAAAGTTAAGATTATTTATTGGACTGAAAAAGTATAGGGAAAGTGATTCGTTGTCCGGAAAGTGGGCCCTCTGGAAAGAAAACGAAGGGGAAACAAAAAGGCAAGTAATTTGTCACAAAACTGATTGATTCCCCTAATTAACGGGCCAGATAAAGCCCATTATTAATTGATTTATGAACGATGTGGGCCACATGGCAGACCAGGTACCAACAACTTTGGCCTCCTATCAAACCCCCTTGGGCCCACTTTATTCAATCAATGTGACCATCGATCATCATTTATTTTGCCACCTTCCACTGTAATCAGTGCATTCACTCTTCGCTTCTCTTTTCTTTCAACGGAATTTTGACAAAAGTAAAACTTAATAAAAAAACTACACAACTCAAATTGCAGAAAAAAGAATGTTAAGAACCAAAATTGCAATTTTTGTAAAATATTACCTCCTAAATTTGCAATAAAATTTAAAAAAAAATGTTAATAATCTTTACATCAATGACAGAAAACATGAACACACATGTTTTAAAAAAATCAGTTAAACATTTTATCCTTTTATCTTAATTTCTTAGTTTATTGTACATTGAAGGAAAAGTGTGAATATGGTTAAGGCTGAACAAGAATAATCCAAAAGCACTTCTTAGTATATTTCCTTATATAAATTTATGGTAACTGTAATAGGTTTGTTTCTCCACATGCAGCCAACCAAACATGACTTCTGCAACCTTAGAATTTGACATTCAGAAAACTTAACACTTTTAAGATCAAAGCTAAAGCCAACATGTTCAACTAGTTTGACAGAATCGCTTTTTAATTAGATTATTTTCCAGGAGCAATAAATTGGTTTTTTTCACTATCCATGACTTCAAACTGTCACCAATTTATTCTTTAATTTGCTTTGAAGACATTATTCACTAATATTTGACATGCCTCACTTACTTAGACTGAAAAAAATGTTTTATATATATATATATATATATATATATATATATATAAAGTTTAACCATGTCCCCTTTCAAATTGCTGGGTTTATTTATGACAAGGAATTGAAGTATTACTCTATAAGTTACACTAGTTTCTCATAGTCAATAATGAATCATTTTATGTAAAATGTATTTTTTATTAACTAAATTATTAAATTATAATTATATGCTATTTTTATTGTTTGTAAGAAAAGTAAACAAAGTATAATAAGTATATAAGTATAAGTATACAATAGAAAACATTCTTAATTTCATGCATTTTAAAATTATTAAATAATATTAGATTTTGTATGACTTATAAGATAAGTATTTTGAATCTAATGATACGCTTTAAGATCAGATGTACTTTACACATTTAAAAATATTGATTTGCTATAAATGTAATTATAATATAGTTTATATATTTATATTTATAAAAAAATAGTTATGTAAAATAAATGCTTATAGTATATTTTCCACATGGTAAGAGCGACTCTAGTGATAAATGCTTGATGGAGTTTTAGTTGGTGTAAGAATCCAACTCAAGAAAAGTGTACAATGTATGCAAAACTTAAGCATCGTTGGCTTTAAAAGTAACTATTATTTCTTGATATTAGATAATTTCTCATTAGCAACACCTAGAAGAAAAATAAAAAAAATGTTAAAATATATGGTGAATTTGAATTGACGAAAAATTAAACTAAATATGATTCGGTAATTTACGTCAAAGTTGAAAATAACTTTCATTTTTCATATTTAAAACATGGATAAGAGCCTTCAAACTTTAATCCAAGCACATACATAGTTAATTGAAAACGAGAAATGAAGAACACAAATAAACATAAAAATGAAATCGTCAACCGCAAACAGCAATTAAAATGAACAAACACAACAGGATCATTTGATGACTATTGAATCATCCAACATGTTTTTCTATGTTGCTAGACTTGGTAAAAAAACAGTGAGTAAAAAACTGTGTTAAAGTAGAAATGAAGATAGTTGAAAAACATATGTTGTTGTGTTGCAATGGCACTGAAAGAAAGTCCCTTTTGTTTTCCTCCTTTGTTTGTTCAGTGATTTATTTACCTAAAAAAGTTGTCATCAAAATATCCGGCGGTTACATTGCAAAATGATTACACTCATTTATTACTCCTCATCACTCACTCTCCGCATCTGCACCCACCACCTTCTTCTCTCAACCCAATCCTTCAATGGCTGCAGCTTTAGAGTGCTGGTCCAGCCGCGCCACCGCCGCCGCCGACGATGACACGGTGGAGCAGGTTCTCATGCGCACCCACCACAGATCTGAAGGCCCGGCTTCCACCCCTAAAGACCCCTCCTCCATCCCCAACGTCCAGAAGAAGTTCCAGAAGCTCACCCGCAACGTCTCCGAAGCCATAGCCTCCTTCAGAAACTCGCTCAACCTCGATTCACCTCCTTCCTCCAAAGCTGATGCCTCTTCGCGGAAACTTGCCTGGGGAAGTGTCGTTCGCAACCTCACTCAGCTCTACCCCGGAAGCCAACTCCCAGAGAAACTCATGTCCAACATTCGCAAGCATTATGATTCCTTGCCCCTCAGGTCCCAGAAAATTAATGCCGCCCAAAGTTTTTATCTTTACTCGCAGTTTCGGTTTTTTTGGTGGTGTGGGAAAGTTCCAAATTTTGTGCGTTTGGAGGCTTTGAAAGTCTGTACCTGCGACTGATGTGTCTGGAGCTGATCGTGGATGGAAACTTTGACATTGTGGCTGAACTGGGATTGGGTTGTTTTTGAAAATGTCGATGCCAGTCGCCCATTTTGTCAAGTTTCGATCTTGTCGTACCAATGCTTGATCTTAGTTTCCGCTTTTCGTTTTTTCGTCGTGGGTTTTGCTATTTTTCATGCCTCACCTTCCCAAGTTCACTTGTGTTTTAAATTGTGGCTGCCATCTTGGTTTTATCACATTTATTGTGGATAAATGCTACTGATGCAGTTGCAATTGAAGTTGTTGATACTTTAAAAACCTGGATGTTGTGCTAAAATCGCGGTGGTGGACTTTTTTCAAAGTAGTTTGAACTTTAAACGACTTAAAAGACAACATATACGGGTTGCTTGTGGAATCATGGGTGTTTTTTTATTGTTTTTTTTTTTTTTTGGTTTTAACAAGATGTGCTTTTTTCGATGTGTTGCAGTTATGCACAGGCTGAGTTTGATATGAAGGATGTGTTTCTTCACATAAAGTTGATGGAGCAAGCTTCGGAGAGTGACCAGCCTGCGATTTTGATTCAAGAGGATTGTGATGATGAGGTTCAAGGTTCTGCTCTGAAGCTCACGTTTGCTTGCAACTCTCCGATTTCGTGGCCTGCGATGTCGGGGGCATTGGATAGTTCCTCCATTTGCTGCAAGAGGATTCAGATCTTTGAGAAGAAGGGTTTCACCTTGGGGGTTGTGCTTCTTGTGGTTCAGTCTGGTCATGATAAGTTGGTGAGGACCAGGGTTGAAAATGCTTTGAAGTTTGCAATGAAGAAGCCTAAAACTGGTGCTGTGAAGCTCCCCTTCGGGCTCTGTGGGTGCCAGGAGGAAAATTCTAAAGGGAGAGATCTTGTGGAGATCGAAGAAGAATACGGTGATGGTTACCGTGGAAAGGAATTTGAGAATTCAAGTCAAAGGATTCAGCTTCAGGTGCCTTTGCCTTCTTCATCTTTCGTTGTGTCAGTGGATGAATGGCAGACCATACAGTCAGGTGGAGAAGAGATTGAGAAATGGTTATTGAACTCAGATAGTGTTGAGTTTGTTGAGCAGATTGGGCCAAATTCATACAAGGGAGTATATATGGGGAAGAGGGTTGGGATCGAGAAGCTGAAGGGGTGTGATAAAGGGAATTCTTACGAGTTTGAGCTCCACAAGGATCTGCTGGAACTCATGACTTGTGGTCATAGGAACATTCTGCAGTTCTGCGGTATTTGCGTGGATGATAATCATGGGTTGTGTGTGGTGACCAAGTTCATGGAAGGTGGATCTGTTCATGACCTGATGTTGAAGAACAAGAAGCTCCAGAATAAGGATATTGTGAGGATTGCAGTTGATGTGGCAGAAGGGATCAAGTTTATGAATGACCATGGTGTTGCATATAGAGACCTTAATACACAGAGAATTCTGTTGGATAGGCATGGAAATGCTTGCTTGGGAGATATGGGTATAGTCACTGCCTGCAAGAGCGTTGGAGAAGCTATGGAGTATGAAACTGATGGTTATAGATGGCTAGCTCCTGAGGTTTGTCCCTATTCATTCTCACTCGTTTGTTATTTAGAAAAATACTTGTTTCAATTGCGTAAAATTTGTCACAGGAATATGTTCCATAGTCATATGTAGTTCTGTAGTGTTTTTGCCATGCATAGTCCGTAATATTCTCCAGCTGACCATCAACCTTTTCTTTATAAGAAATAAAAGGTGAAGAATTAGATCACAATTTGGTATCTACCCTTTTTGAAAGATAGGGTCCCTCCTTCTCAATAGTTTCACACCTAAACCTACACACCTAATCTAAATCTTTTAGGTAAGGTAATGGATGAGAATGCGTTCTATGCTTTTTACCTACTGCTAAACAAAATCTTTTGACATGTAATGGTCTGCTTCTTCTAAACATAGGTGCAAAAGTACTAATGCTCCTATCCTATGCTCATGGATCCGCTCTATGCTTCCTCATTCCATGAAAATTTTAATATGCACCATCTTTATTCTCAACAATTTGGTAAGATTGAAATCTACCCAACATGGAAAAGAAAAAGATTGTCGGTATCTTATGCTTATTTGGCCAACCTGCTGTACTCCTATAAGAATTTTAGAACACCACCTACTCACCAGCATTTTATCACCTATATTACTCAAGCCTTTTTTCCTCTTTCCCTTCTCACTCTGAAAAAACAGTTTATGTCTTGCAGTCTAAATCTAATGAAGTTTCTTTAAACATCTCACTGTATCCTGCACGTGTTAAAGGAAGAATGAAGAATATGTCATTACTGATTTCCTTGTAAAGTTTAGTGCCGGTAATCTTTTCATTGTCCTAAATAATGTTTCAGCAAAAGTAATGTATAAGAATAAGATCAAATTGTAGTTTGAATTTTTCTTCTCTCTCTTTCTATTTGTCCTCATATACACACTATCTAGTTCGGTGACAAATTCCAGTCTAAAGTGTTTTAGCTCTGTTATCTTTTTTGTCTGTTTCTCATGTTTCAGTACACATTGAAAATGACATACTAGATGTTCAACTATGGGCAATTTAGAGTAACTTTTGTGTGCTTTGTTGTCTCAGAGAATGCTGTTTAGATTCATTGTATGTAAAGCAATGCTGAACTATCCTACATTTAAAAGAAACTTTACGTCACTTGTCCTGGCATCATTGTTAGAGCATGCCTAACATGTCCTAATAATTGTTTTTTTCCTTTCACTTTATTGTGTTTACCTTTATATGGGCACTCGTGTATATCATTAGGAAAATAAGTGTGCTTGTGTGATGCCCTATTATACCAGAATTAATCCCTTGCTGGAGCCCGCATGTCCTTAGGCTTTAAGCCTTTAGCATGATCTTTGCCCCAGCACTCTAGTTCTTTGTCCTACTGATAAAGGGTACTCTCAAAGCCCTCACACCTCGTGTGCAGGCAGAAAAAAACACAAAAAAGCTATCCACTAAAGCCATTCATTCAAAGAGAAAAAGTGATAACTGAATAGAAAGACATGTAAAAGTTTTCACTCACAAGAGTGATATTATTTGGTTGTTGTGAATAAACAAGTTGGTTGTCATACTTTATTAGCAACTCTTCTCGTTACACATCACTTACAAACACACCAGTTCACGTGTGTAGGTGACAAACATTCATCTTGCACAACCACACAAATGAGTGATATGACAAGTTGCCACTATACATGTGCAGTTGTGAACTGATATGTGTCCTTATGATGTTATTTTTTAGTACATATTTTCTAGAGTTCATTTTTTATGTATTAATGGTGTAGAATTTTTACACTGTCAGCTAATCAGAAATCATCATATGCATTAATTTTAAGATAAGTATAGTCAGTTGCGGATTTAAGACCCTAAGTAATGAAGGCAAGTCAAGTGATGTATTTGTACATTATCAACTACACACAAGTTTATCATAGAGTCTTGAGTTCAAATATATAAGATTAGGTGGGACAGAATATTTTTTTTTTCAGATACTTAGTAATAATAATTTTAACAAAACCAGGGGTCCGCCACTGAGTATAGTAAAAGTCATTAAATTTATCATGCATATCAGTCTATATAGTTAGATGAATCTTTTACACATTCAGTGCATTCACTATTTACTCTTTTTTTGCTCAAACATGACAACAGTTACATTGTCTTCATACTCACTAGTTTTACCTTATCTTTTGTTGGGCTGAGAACAGATAATAGCAGGGGACCCAGAGAATGTGACAGAGACATGGATGAGTAATGTGTATAGTTTTGGGATGGTAATTTGGGAGATGGTAACTGGTGAAGCAGCATACTCTTCATTTTCACCTGTTCAAGCAGCAGTGGGCATTGCTGCATGTGGGCTTAGACCAGAAATCCCAAAAGACTGCCAACAAACTCTAAAATACATTATGACAAAGTGCTGGAACAACACCCCTTCCAAACGCCCTCAGTTCTCTGAAATCTTAGCCATATTGCTGCGACCAAACTGCAACAACAGATAAACTTCCACATATAGCAAGTTCATGGACAAGGAAATTATGTGTCCATGGATAAACATGACATGTATCCCCCTTTTATGGCAGTAATGAAGATGTAAATTTTCTGCTTTTCACAATCTTGTATTTACTGTCATCTCTTGATGACAAATCCAAATGTCTTTGTCATCATAATCACACTCTTTTCCATTTCATGATTGTCTGAAAATGAAAATATATTACAATAGAGAAAACAAAAACCAGGTTCTGATATTTTTTACTTAGTGAGTAGTTCAAAATAAAAGCAATTAATCTAGTTTTAACTTCGATGGTGTATATGGATTAACACTTGGTTATTTTCAACATGAACTATTTTTCTTACTTAAAATTCAGACACAAGTACCCTTTTCTGTGCTGTTTTTCTTAATTTTAAAGTAAGTTCTTATCTTGAACATTTTAAATAATGAAAGCTGATGGTACTTATTGCAACAAGGTTAACATTTATGAGGTTATCTAGGAGCATTATGTTGTGAAAACTAGGATAATGTTGTGAGGAATATGCTTTCTGGGGCCTGCTAGTGGCCGTTTTTGTTGGTTCTTCCTTTGTTTTTTCTGCAGTGGCTATCCAAAGGGTATCAAAAAGGGGTCCCTTTTGATTTTGTGTTTCTTTAGTGGTGAAATAATCCAACCCTTTCAGTAACGAAGTGACATGTTTCGTGCAAGTGCTGGGCACAATGATATTTACACATATCTGTTCCCATGGTTGAGCCTATTGAGGGAAAAGTTGAAATGGAATTGATCTGTAGAACATGAACCAGATTCCTCAAATTACTACTATTTTCTACTGTTTTTGTATGCATGAACCTGAAATCTTGCATGGGACAAAGCATTTCTTTAGACAGCGATTGGGAATTTAGGATAAAGAATCTGTTAACAATTTCAAAAAAACTATTCTTTTCTTATGCACAAACGAATTATGAGAATGTGAATCTATTCTATGTTTATAAATTACAAATGTGGATTTATAGTGGAGTGAGGGATTTGGCTTAGAGGGAAAGATATTTTTAATTTATAGAGGTAAACTTTATTCCTTTCAATTTTTTATAGTTTGCTATATTATCAGATGAGAAAGTTTTCCACCTTCAATCCTAACGTTGTTTATAATATTTTTTATAGTTGCAATAATTTATTAAATTTACAATTTTATAAATACTGGTTTCAAGTTTATACGAAGTTAACTTCATATTTTATATCATCTATTCTATGAAGTTTTAAGTTGAAAATCGTTAAAATGCTATAGATTTAGTAATCTTTCCCCTTGCATTTTATTTATTTACCACTTCGATTCCATTTGTTTTTATTGTTTTAATTTCCATTTCCATATTATTTATGGAATGGATTCAAATTAATATAATGATTTTTTTTAATTATTGTATGCAATTTCTTTATTTTATTTTTTGCTTGATTTTCCTATATCACCACACAACTCCACATCCAACTATGTGCAAAATTATTTAAATCTTTCAATCCAAACTTTTCAATATTATTTTATCCTATTGTTTTCACAACCATTTATAGGTTTATAGTAAATAATATTAGAGTAGCAACAACTAAAGTAGAAATCAAATCACCATCTTAGTCAATATTTATTCAAAATCTAAAACTATAAACCCAAATTAGTTATAAAAATACCACATTCAAAGAAGGAGAAAGTAGTCATAACAAGAGTCAACATAAAAAATACCCAATTACCATAAAAATATTTGTGAGTCTCAAAATATTAGTAATTACCACCCACCGCAAACCGCTTAACATCTTTTACACGTGTCCAATAGTATAACACGCGTCCAAAGGAGTGACAGTTTCTTTCTTTCTGTTTTTTGTTTTTCTGTTTTTCTTTTC
>Ga0214543_1008707_pt1 | contig 16378 bp, 13 predicted proteins | sample CNSS2metaG_FD_160094 | JGI IMG/M metagenome (GOLD analysis project Ga0214543, IMG submission 160094) | Root nodule microbial communities from cowpea collected in UCLA plant growth center, Los Angeles, California, USA - CNSS2 | ecosystem: Host-associated > Plants > Roots > Nodule | place: USA... | reverse complement strand
GTAGAAATAAAAGTGGTTGTATTTATTGTTCTAAGAGAGAAGAATTGTACCCGTCCACGTCTACGCAATGGAGATGCAAAGTCACTGAACGAGCAACGGAGACGCACTTTAGATTTCAGAAAACGCGACACCTATAATTGAATCTCTGAACAAAAACAAGCATCAAGGATTTCAAAGTCCGAATTTAACCACAAAAACGAAAAAATTTGAAAACCTAAAGAAAAGAAAGGGAACACCATTACCGTTTGGAAGCAAGGTGAAATTCGAACAAAATCGTGAGCAAATCGTTCGAAAGCAAGGAAGTAACTGCAACTGGTTTAACTGAGATTGAGATTGAGAGTGAGATTGAGAGTGAGATTGAGAGTGAGAGTGAGATTGAGAGTGAGATTGAGAGTGAAATCGAGGAAAACGTAGCTTGATGAAGTTTGAGGAAAGTGGATTAGGTAAGTTTTTTGAACGTTGGTATACTATGTCTGTGTCTGCTTTTTCGTACTGTGTCTGTTTTTCGAACGTACAAAGTGATAAAAAGATTTTTTAAAAAAATATATAAAAAGGATATGGAAAAAAATGTGGAGGGAATTTTTCCTGGGGTTCATCATAAAACTTCTAGTATTTATGAGAGGTTTAGAAAACCTTTACTATGTGTAAAAATTACCAGAGGTTTTATAACCTCCGTTACCAAATCTCCATTAAAATTAATTTTTTTTGTAGTGAGATTTTCTTCGATATATATTTGTAAGTAACTTTTGGCCCATTTCTTAGTCATTTTCCCTTTCGTATATCTCTACATGGGATGAGAACACAATCATAATGGAAAATTGCTAAAATTGATTAACTAAATTCTAATAATAGAGAAGTTAATGATCTATTTCGATCTTTACTTCAAACACAAGATATTGAGAGGATGTATTTTGAAAATCTAATAACTTAGATGTAAATCATATCGAAACTAATAGTGAAGACACATAAACATAAACAAATGCTAGATGTTTTTATTGATTCATGATAATTGATTTAGTAAAATCTTGTTAAAATTTCTACTTCACGTGATTACCACATCGTGTGATGGTTCACGGTTATTTGCTTAAATCACAGCATTTCATAGTCTCAAATTGTTTGATACATCATACCTTTAACTTCTTCTAAGACTTGCTGATACGATCCTAAACGGAAAAATGACTATCTTTTGATTTTGGATTTCTTTTATAAAGTAAACAAGAAAATGAAAGTAAAGAACTCGCAATTAGACGAAGATGGAAAACGTCACAATCTAGCGAATTGATAAGCAAATGATGATTTGCCACAAAGAGATCCCTTTTTGATAAGAAATAAAGGATAGACGCCACAATCAAAGATAGATAAATCAAGACGCCACAATCTAATATAAGATTGATAAGTTAAGATGCCACAATCAAGATTGATAAGTCTACGGTAGATTTGCCACAAGTTGTCAACTTTTGATAAGAATCTAAAGTTCTAATCCAATAATCAAGAGCCTCTTTTAAAAAAAAATTATTAAGTGACCAAAGGGAATAAAAGTTTTGAAAATGCAAATAAATAGACTTTCCTAGGACTTTAAAGATAGGCCCAACATTAAAGGCCAAACAACCAACTTAAAAATAAAAACAGAATTTAAAAATGTGTTTTTCATCCAATGACGAATGATTCGCCCAATGAGCTTTCGCCTAGCGAGCATAGTCGCCTAAGGACAAGTTTAATTCTTAAAAAGGGTTCGCCCAAGACAAGGGTTTGCCCGGCGAATCGTACAATGCACAATCTTATTCTAAAAGTGAACTATAAGCTATGATCTTCATGTTCTGGGTTCTATCAACTTCATGTATCATCATGAGTCTTGAAGATATTTGTTCTTTCATCCTTTGACTCTTTTACTTTGTCATAGGTCCCTTGAATTGCCATGGTTCCTCTTCTAATTCTTTTTGTATGTTTTCCATGGATACTCTTTTATCACTTGCATCATCTAAAGAGTCGGTCTAAGTTACATTTCAAGCTCATAAATGGAAACATTGTCATGTTCATTTCCTGCAAGTTTAGACATGATTTACAAAAGTTAGTTACATTGTTTATGTTATATAAATAGGAACATGTATCAATAGTTTTGTTAATTGAGAGCAATTGTTCAACTGTATAATATAAAATTGTTAATTGATAGAGAGTTTAATAAGAGAGAAACTTCAAGTTGTAATATCGATTAATAGTGAATTATATTGTGGACTTAAACTGAAGTTCGTTAACACTTCAATTGAACCACATTACTTTTGTATATGATTCTTCTTGTTCTCCCTTCGTTTACCTTTTTAAATATTTCATTTATTCTTTGTTATCATTTTCTTGTTTATATGATAGACGCTTCTGTAGTGAATTGCTTTCAAGTTTTTCCACAACAAACAAAAGCATGTAAACTTTTAGGATTTAAAGTATGATTTTGAGTACCTCATTAAGTAGAAAGAATACTCTCAAATGGGACAACAATAGTGCTTGAGGGGAAGTGTAGGACAATGTACCAGTATAGAAGGAACTCACACTCAAAGGTGAGTTTGGTTTCCACATTAATATTGATAATGTCCATTTTTACCTCTTTTTGTGTGTTTATTGTCATGAATAAATCAACTATTTCCTAGCTTTTATCTTGTTATATCCTCAAGTTTAGTGTGTTTTGTATTGTTTTGTGTTTTAGTTGTTTTATGCTTGTTTTGCATCTAATCTCTCTTCTAAGTGTGTTAAATAAGTTAATAGGAAACATTTGCGGTGGAGGAAAACAAGCAAGAACTCAAGGGAGCATGATTGGACAAGAAAATATTCATTTTGAAGCAAATACCTACGTTGGGCGCCACTAGAATCGCACCTAGTGCTTCAAATACATAATGTTGTCAAATTGCCCAAGGCCGAGCGTTGGAAAACTAGGGCTGAGCGGCAGAAAGTGGGGTTGAGTGCCATTCAGATCGTAAAACCTAACGTTGAGTGCTGCCGAGACAAGGTTGAGTGGTGACGTCGCTGACATGTCAAAAAATGGGTTTTTAAACTTGTTTCTTGTGAGAGTTTGGGCCATTCCTCATTTTGCACGATAGAGAAACACTTTTGGGTGCTTGAAGAGCCTCTTGGAGGTTGCTAGGAGTGTTAGGAATCTCCCCCACTCCTCCTTGGGTCTTCCCTTCCATTCATGGTGGTTTTTCTCCTTTTTGGGGTTGAAAAGGAAGATGGGTTGCGAATTGGAGATGGAGATGCGAATAGGAGGCGCAATTGGAGCATGGAGCAGTTGCCAAGAAGCTTGGGAGAGGGCTTGCCTATTCTATTTGGTTTTGATTTCTTCCTTATCTCTTCAATTTGTAAAACCTAGGTTCTCTATCATGGAGAGATAAACCTATTTGTTGAGATTAGATGTAATGAACTGAATTCTTGTGTATTGTGTGATGTTAATCCATATGCTTTTCCATTTCTATGTTAGTATTTGATTTCCATGCTTAATGCTTGCTTTAGTTTGGCCACCCATGCATGATTTGTGGTTCTTAAGGAGTTGGAAAATGTCTTTTAAACCTAGAACTAAAATTAAATGCCTAATGGAGTTTGTATCTAGGAATAGAACATGATTCATCAGTAATCTTAAGACTTTTGAACTTAATGCATGATTTTACTTATTGAGGATTCAAGGAATTGGAACTTGATGAGTTATCATAGACTCAAAGTCGTTAGGAATATGATTTGAGTATTCTTGTGAGTTGATTTTGATATGAAATTGGAATTGAGATATTTGTGAATGCATGAGAATAAAGTGAATGAAATCTAGTCTTGAAAATTGTATATAATCTATGTTAAATTTTTGTTGCACACCAATTGTTTGATAAAATACCAAAAAGTGTTTCTTTGTTTTGTGAGCTTTGTTGTCTATTTGAGTTGTGAATTGTGAGATTTTTCACGTGTTGCACAAGTCCTTATGGAGAGAACAATATTTATTACTTGCTACGTGCGACCGGTGCACTTGCCGTTTTTCACCTAACAAATATGAATGAGAAAGATGAACAACATATAAGAAAAAGAACTCATAAACCACAACCTTAAGGTTTTGGATTCAAGGTGATGTCTTAACCTCTTAAATAGTTTTAACTTCATTATGGTAAACAGTGGTACAAGTTGGTCAACAGTATTGCTTGAGCGAAGTGTACCTATGTGGAAGGAACTCATACTTGAAGGGGAGATTGTTAGGATTTCAATTATGATATTGAGTTTCACATTAAGTAGGAATGCACAAGATGAGTTGTATATTAGACACAAAACCCATACATCCATTGTCTTAAGGTTTTTGGTTGTAACACTACTAAAAATTCTCATATTACATGAGAATTTTCTTGCAAATTGGTTAAAAAAATTTGCAAGAAAAGACTTCTTCCTGCTATTTTTTTAAGAATTTTAATTGGTAGGTAATTCCTTCGTGGGTAATTATTTCCTACAAAATTATAGAGTTAGCAAGTATTTCCTACAAAATTTGTTGCGAAAAGTGTTTTATACAAAATATTTTGCAAAACATTTGGCAGCAATTTCCTGCAATTTTTTTTTCATAACAAAATTTATAAGTATTTCCTACAAAAAAAGTTCAAAACAAAATTGGCAGAAAATATTAGTTTTTTTAGTAGTGTAAATGGTGTCTTGGTCTCTTATATGGTTGCTCATGCCTCATTAATGTTAAATGTCTCAAACATTTCCCCTTGCAAAAACCTAATAAAATAGTGTGATACACGTGGAACAAACACATGAGTGAGCGAAGAATTATAGGTTTAAGGGTTCCTTGTATTGAAAGTCTCTCGCTTAAGCTAGAATAGCATGTTTTCACTAGTTTCAGCATGCAAACACCAAAAATCCTAAATAACAAAACTAAAAAAACACAACCACGAACATCAAACTAACATTTTAAGCACAATTCAAGAGCAAAAAACATGCAAAGACACTTAAAAAAAAGCCCTTGCTCCACTTATCTTGACTGAAATTTAAACTTGAAAGGGAAAAAACACTAATAGAACGAGCACCACAACTCTAGAAGCATATTAAAGAGCTTAAAAATATGCACACAAGAACGGGAATAAGGTTATAAGGATGAACCTTAAATAGAACCAACGCAACCAAACTGAAAAGGGAAAGAAAACCCGAAGGTTTGGTGTTTAACTTACTTGGAGGAGAAGTGTTTGGTATGCTCGGAGGAAGAAGTAGCTTAAGCCCTAGTAGAGCTCCTGTTGGAAAGGGAAGCTACCTCACCTATGAAATGAAGAATGGTTTTGATGATGTCTACTGGATTAGAACAGAACATAGCTTTGGTCTAGTTAGGTTATGCATTAGGCATACATGAAATTTATCAGATGTAAATTTAGGCATGCTTTGTGCTACAATGGTCTATTACACTCTTGATTGTGCATACATGAATGACTAGCTGTTTAACTAATGGATTAGCTGTGAGTACTGCACTAAGGCAGTGAAAATATACTCACGATAATCGATTAGGTAAATTGCTAATCAATTAACAACAGTAGAAAACTCTGTATAAAAGCAGGTTTTAAAATCTATTTTAAGTCTGGAGAAAATTGATAGATCATGCAGTTTTTCTGAGAGAGAGCCTTCTGAGAGTCACAGAGATATTGAGTATTCTGGAAGATCATTCAAGTGCAGATCCAAGAAGATTGATAGTTGATTCTACCATGATGGGTCTTGCTTGAATCAAGGAGCATATTGTCAAATTTGCACAACATAGGTGTATTTGTTTCTTGATTCTGTTTATTGTATTTCTGATTAGAGTTGCTTCACTGTGTGAAGTGTAGGCCTAGGTGCAATTGCGTGGATGCATTGCTCCTAGGGGGAGTTCTTGATTGGTGAATCAAGTTCTTGGGTTTTTAGGGTCTAAAATTATATAGGTGTTCTTGTAATTCTTGGATCCTATTTGTGTTAGTGGAATCCTCCTAAGTGAGTTACTTAGGAGAAGACTGGATGTAAATTCATCTTGAATCGAACCAGTATAAATTGGTGTGCATTGCTTCTTTCTCTTCTCTCACAATCTTTCTTGATTTAGGTAAAACAATCCATTAACCCAGAACTATGAAATTGATTAATTGAGCTTTAAAACTTAAAGATTTCTTCAAGATTCACCTTAAACCAAAGAAAAGCTTGTTAATCAATTCAGATCCCCTTGTGGTAAAGATAATTAGACAGATCTGCTTTTAACAATTGGCACCAGAGCTGGTTAATCGCACGCTAATCGATTAGAAAGATCCTATTATGTCTAATACATCTCAAACCTTTGCTGAAGGGGCATCCATTAAAATGCCCCCTCTATTTGCCTGGGAAGAAAATGATTCCAGCACATCCAGTGAATCTGATGACATCACTGAAGAGGAAAATAATATTTCTGATGGCTAAAGCAGAATCATCCAAAAATGGTGTGAGTAGTTTCACATCTGAACATGAGGAAAATGACTACTATGAACTGCTTGATGCATTTAATGAACTGTATAAGGAAGCTACAAAACTACAAAAGTCAAATAGCAAACGTAAAGAGGAGATTAAATGGTTGGAGGGTAGGATAAAACAGTTAGAAGAGGAAAATGAAAATCTAACAACTTGCTTGGAAAAATTAGAAAAATCTGAAAAACATCCCAGGTCCAGATGCAAGTACTGTCCAGAACAGGTAGAAAAGATAGAGTACTTAATGAAAACCCTATCAAAATTCACCCTAGGAAGATCCAACCTAGATGTTGTTCTAGGATCCCAAAGGAGTGTGCTGAATAAAGAGGGAATTGGTTACACTGGCAACCCTAATCGATTATCGAGTAGAAAATTCCTCAACATCAGTAAACCATCCTCCATTATCTACACCTATTGTTCTGAACCTGACCACTTTTCTAATTCCTGTTACTTTAAAAACAGTGGGGTTCCTAAAGGTAAATTCAAATGGGTGCCCAAAAGCACTGCAACACAGTCTAACACAAGAGGACTCAAGTTTGTCTGGGTACCTGCTTCATCAAAATAATCTATTTTGCAGGAAAATGCTGAAGCTAAGGAGTCAATGTGGTATCTGGATAGTGACTGTTCTAGGCACATGACAGGTGATAGCACGAAATTCAACAAAATTTCACTCAAAGTAAGTGGACATGTCATGTATGGTGACAACAACAGAGGTAAAATTCTTGGTTCTGGTAAGGTAAGGTCATCATCAGTTGTGGAAATTGAGGATGTCTTATTAGTTGATGGACTCAAGCATAATTTACTTAGTATTAGCCAACTGTGTGATAAGAATCTGAAAGTAACCTTTGAAGCTAATCACTGTTTAATATGTCATGCATCCACAAATGAACTGGTGTTTGTTGGAAAAAGAATCCAGAACATATACATTGTGGACTTTGAAAACACTTCATTTGATTCAATTGCTTGCCTATTTGCTAAAAATGATGAACCTTGGATTTGGCATAAAAGACTTGCACACATACATATGGGTCACCTAAATAAGCTTGTGTCAAAGCAGTTAGTCACTGGTTTGCCTAATATAAAATTTAAAGCAGATAAGTTGTGTGATGCATGCCAAAAGGGTAAACAAGTAAAGACATCCTTCAAGTCAAAACAACATATTTCCACCTCTAATCCATTAGAACTGATACATATGGATCTGTTTGGGCCATCTAAGACCAGAAGCTTAGGAGAAAATTATTATGCACTTGTACTTGTTGATGACTATTCTCGCTTTACATGGACCTTCTTTATCTCATCTAAGAGTGACACCTTCTCAGTTTTTAGAAAATTTGCCAAAATTGTTGAAAATGAGAAAGATTTGAAAATCAAATCCATTCGAAGTGATCATGGAGGTGAGTTTCAAAATGATTTTTTTGAAAAATTTTGTGAACATCATGGCATTTCGCATAATTTCTCAGCTCCTAGAACGCCACAACAAAATGGTGTGGTAGAGAGAAAAAATAGTTCTTTGGAAGAGTTGGCAAGAACAATGCTCAATGACAATTCTTTACCAAAATACTTTGGGGCAGATGCTGTAAGTACAACCTGCCACATACTGAACAGGGTCTTAATTAGACCTGTTTTGAAACTTACACCATATGAAAATTTCAAGGGTAGAAAACCAAATTTCTCTTACTTTAAAGCTTTTGGGTGCACGTGTTTCATACTAAATAATGGTAAATCCAATCTTGTAAAGTTTGATCCTAAGGCTGATGAAGGCATCTTCTTAGGTTACTCATCAACTAGTAAAGCCTATCAAGTCTATAACAAACGAACATTAACTATAGAGGAATCCATTCATGTTGCATTTGATGAGATTATTGACAGTCATGCTGTTAATTCCTCTGGTCCAAGAAATAATGCATAATTAAATGACACAGGTGCATATTTGACACAACCTGAGCCTACAGCAGCAGCAGATTCATCACCTGGAGTAGTTGAGAATTCGACCTCTGCAACATATCTGCCTACTGACTGGATAATGCCTAAAAATATGTCCCTTGACAACATCATAGGGGATATTTCTAAAGCTTTCTCCACCCGCAGGCAGCTAAGCTACTTTTGTCTAAATGTAGCTTTTGTTTCTCAACTTGAGCTAAAGTCAGTGAGTGATGCTCTCAAGGATGAACATTGGTTCCTAGCAATGCAGGACGAATTGGATCAATTCAAGAGAAATGATGTATGGGATCTTGTTCCAAGAACTAAATCTCAGCAAATCATAGGCACTAAGTGGGTCTTTCGCAACAAGTTGGATGATTCTGGTATGATTATCAAGAATAAAGCTAGATTGGTAGCAAAAGGGTACTGTCAAGAAGAAGGGATTGATTATGATGAGACCTACGCTCCTGTAGCACGACTTGAGGCCATCTGAATCCTCCTTGCCATTTCATCCTTACTACAATTCAAACTCTTCCAAATGGATGTGAAGAGTGCATTTCTGAATGGCTTTATCAAGGAAGAGGTCTATGTGGCACAGCCCCCTGGATTCACAGATTATGAGTTTTCAGATCATGTGTATAAGCTAAAAAAGGCACTCTATGGACTTAAGCAAGCACCTCGCTCATGGTATGAAAGGCTAAGTGAATTCTTGATTCAAAGCGGATTTCAAAGAGGGCAGGTGGACTCAACACTCTTCATTAAGAAAGCTAAAAATGATCTACTATTTGTTCAAATCTACGTGGATGACATCATTTTTGGCTCAACAAATACTCTTATATGCAAAGAATTCTCCAAAAACATGCAAGATGAGTTTGAAATGTCCATGATGGGGGAGCTGCAATTCTTTCTAGGGCTCCAAATTAAACAAGGACAGCATGGACTCTTTATCCATCAATCTAAGTACTGCACTAAGCTACTAAAAAAATTTCACATGGAAACTTACAAGGAATCATCAACTCCTATGGCTACAAATTGCTATTTAGACACTGACGAAACAGGGCCTGCAGTGGATCAGACTAAATATCGTGGCATCATAGGATCACTTCTATATCTCACAGCAAGCCATCTAGATATTATGCACACTGTGTGTGTATGCGCCAGATTTCAGTCCTGCCCAAAAGAATCTCACCTAACCGCTGTTAAACGCATCTTTAAATACCTTAAAGGCACTAGAAACCTAGGCCTGTGGTATCCTCATGGCTCTAATATCTCCCTGATAGGATATAGTGATTCAGATTTTGGGGGTTGTAAGACGGACAGGAAGAGCACCAGTGGAACCTGCTACCTCTTAGGTTGCTCTCTAATCTCATGGCACTCCAAAAAGTAGGCCTGTGTTGCTCTTTCCACTACTGAAGCAGAGTATATCGCTGCTGGCAACTGCTGTGCCCAATCTATCTGGATTAAAAATCAACTTGAGGATTATGGCATCCACCTTGATCATATTCCTCTGAAATGTGACAACACCAGTGCAATTAATCTCACTAAAAATCTAGTTCTGCACTCTAAGACCAAGCATATTGAAATTCGGCACCATTTTATTAGAGATCATGTGTCAAAGGGAGAGTGCAAGGTTGAGTACATTGACACACAACATCAACTGGCAGACATATTTACTAAACCTCTGGCCAGAGAAAGGTTTTACACTCTTAGAAATGAATTGGGTATTTTGGACATCACTTGCTCTCATTCACTATGCTTAGTTAACTGTTGTCCTATTTTTTCTTTCATTTTCTGTTCTGCTGCATGTGTCTTGCCTGCCACATTCTCCCTATCTAAACTGTTATGTTACATTTCCAATTACATGCATACTGCATATATGATTAGCATAATTTTTTTCATACCTGGTTCGCTTTGGATTCTGCATCTGCTTGTGTGCATATTGTGTCCAGACTGTGTAGCTACTTGCCTAACCTTGGCCTTAATCCATTATCGTGTTTTGTTTGAGTCCAGTCTGTGTTAAGTCTTGCCTCACATAGTTGCTCCCTAATTTCTCAAAAGGAGCCCCCTAATCCATTAGGTAAGTACATCCCTGCTCTTAATAGCAGTCTTAACTTTTGAACCCAGGACCCACGTACTCCCTAATCTCTCTCAAACCCTAGGTTTTCCCCTTTCCTTTTCCACCACTGATTCACTCATCACCCTGCCCCCTCAACCACTCCGTCATGGCATCTTCCTCTTCCTCTCGCAAGCGCATCAAGCGAATGGCAACCAAGCAACGGGATCCAAACATTGATGGCTAGATCAGTGATCCCGAAGCTCAAGAAAATTTTAATGGTTCCTTTCGAAATCGCAAAATCATCAACCACAAGCACGTTGAACTATCCTTCTTCCGCAATCATGGCTTTGCATTCCTAGAGCTTATCTCCTTCCAACACCTGGAGACGTTTGTCCAACTCACTGGTGATATCTACCTAGATTTGGTTAGGGTTTTCTACGCAAATCTCGCGTGTGAAGAGGATCTTCTCACTTTGCGTGTCAAAGGGGTAAACATTGTCTTAACCCTAGATGTTTGGACCTCCATTGCTAGTTTCCGCATAGCAGGCATTCTGGCCCATCGAGGGTTTCCTAGGGCAAACCGCCTGGACGTCTACCAAGGTTGCTTGCGGGATCCTACAGCCAAACGTGATTACAGTATCTTCTGCGTCGGTTGGATGAAGAAAGACGAACGGGTGCTCGCGTTTCTAACTGCTTGGATTTTGGTTCCCCACAACGGAAATCACGCCCAACTCACAACAGAGGATGTTTTCCTTATCCACGCTTTCAAATCCAACATTCTTATAGACTGGTCTGAAGTGGTCTCTGATACAATGCAAAAGGCTATCAAGCTACCCAACTATCCTCTGCCCTATGCTGTATTTGTGTGCAAAGTCCTTGAGCACTACAAAGTGAATTTCTCTGGTGAAGCCTCCTACACTCCAAATCACACAAGCTTGATTGGTGCAAATGCCCTTCACCACATGGGAATGTCTTTTCGGGGCACCACCTGGAGTTTCAAAGATGAACCTGATAATGACTTTATGGATGCTGCTAAAGCCCCCTCTGATGCCACCAGAACTCACTACGAGCAGGAAATGCTGCGTATAGTCACTACTCTGTTTGACCATCATCACACCTGGATGTCCAAGTTGGATTCCATTGAGCACCAACTCACAGCTGTCCAAGAACAACTGGCTCTACTCAACACTAGTCGTGCCCCTCTTAATCCTGAAGCTGCTATTGACACTGCAGAAGGTAGTGAGAGTGAGCAATTTGAAGATGCCACTGACGAAGAATAGCCTAGTTTACCAACCCTTTACACCTTCAGTTTGTATCCCTTGGCCTTAGGATCACTCGTAGTCCTTGAGGTGTGTGTGTGTTCTTTTTTGGTTATCCTAGTACAGCTCCCTTAGCCTAGGATTATTTTGGTTGGGCCTGTAATGTGCTATATACTCTGTTTTATCCTGTTTGTTATGCACAACTGTTAACTGCACCTTGCTTGCATTATCCTTTGTTGCATATCTTACATCGCTACACTGTATGGTTATATTTTTTTCTGCTGTCCTGTATTTCATACTGAATATGTTGTGTGGCTCACCCCCCTCATCTTTTAGCTAATGTCCAAAAAGGGGGAGAATGGTATATTGTTGGTAGGGGGAGTGTGTTAATGGTATATGGTATGTGCTGTTGTTGTTGTTTGCTTTATGTGTTGCAGGCAGGCCTATCACAATCCAAGTTTTGGACATCATCAAAAAGGGGGAGATTGTCTACTGGATTAGAACAGAACATAGCTTTGGTCTAGTTAGGTTATGCATTAGGCATACATGAAATTTATCAGATGTAAATTTAGGCCTGCTTTGTGCTACAATGGTCTATTACACTCTTGATTGTGCATACATGAATGGCTAGCTGTTAACTAATAGATTAGCTGTGAGTACTGCACTAAGGCAGTGAAAATATACTCACGATAATCGATTAGGTAAATTGCTAATCAATTAACAATAACAGAAAACTCTGTATAAAAGCAGGTTTTAAAATCTGTTTTAAGTCTGGAGAAAATTGATAGATCATGCAGTTTTTCTGAGAGAGAGCCTTCTGAGAGTCACAGAGATATTGAGTATTCTGGAAGATCATTCAAGTGCAGATCCAAGAAGATTGATAGTTGATTCTACCATAATGGGTCTTGCTTGAATCAAGGAGCATATTGTCAAATCTGCACAACATAGGTGTATTCGTTTCTTGATTCTGTTTATTGTATTTCTGATTACAGTTGCTTCACTGTGTGAAGTGTAGGCCTAGGTGCAATTGCGTGGATGCATTGCTCCTAGGGGGAGTTCTTGATTGGTGAATCAAGTTCTTGGGTTTTTAGGGTCTAGAATTATATAGGTGTTTTCATAATTCTTGGATCCTATTTGTGTTAGTGGAATCCTCCTAAGTGAGTTACTTAGGAGAAGACTGGATGTAGATTCATCTTGAATCGAACCAGTATAAATTGGTGTGCATTGCTTCTTTCTCTTCTCTCACAATCTTTCTTGATTGAGGTAAAACAGTCCATTAACCCAGAACTGTGAAATTGATTAATTGAGCTTTAAAACTTAAAGATTTCTTCAAGATTCACCTTCAAGATTCACCTTAAAGATTAGCAATTTAAAACCAAAGAAAAGCTTGTTAATCAATTCAGATCCCCTCGTGATAAAGATAATTAGACAGATCTGCTTTTAACAACTCCTGTTTCAAAAGAGGGGAAAGGTAAGTGAGCTGTTTTGGTTTTAGGAGACATAATAGGAAGTGAGTGACTAGAAGGGGATCCTAGAGGTAACAAGTTAGTGACCTTGGGCCCTCTAATAAAATCAGGCCCAAAACGTTTAAAGAAAAAAATAGGCTTTACATAATATTATCAAATATTTAATATTAAAATAATATTTTATTTTTTGTAATGTCAAATATTTTAAAAAAATTATAATTGTATAAATTTCAAATTAAAGTACAATATAACAATAAAAAAATGAAAAAATGACAAAAAAATAATTTTAAATTACTATAAAAAGAAAAAAATTAAATTTTAAAATATTTCAAATGTATTTCATTCCCTTCTCTAAATTCCAATAAAATTTAAATTCAAATGTTGTATTATAAAAGAAATAAAGAGATATCTAATTTAATTTTCATAAATTCCTAATATATACACTACATATAATTTAAAATTAAAAAGAAATAAAAATTTAAATATATAAATATATTAATATATTAATTTAAAATTTTTTAAAATTTTTGGAGGATTATGACCGCTATAGTCCCTTCAAAAATCTATGTAGCAAAAGACAAACAAGAAAGATTATCAAATTAAATAATAAGATTATATATATATATATATATATATATATATATATATATATATATATATATTATTTTTTTTTTTTTTGGATGACATTTTTCACCTGATATGCAGTGTGCACATGGTTGATTATTAAAGATTCGAAACTTAAATAAATGTCAAAAACAAATTGATAAATTGATTAATTATATTTATTTTTTACTTTTTCTTATGTCCAAAGGATAGGGTGATGTTTGAAATGGAAGGCTTGGCCCTTAGTAGTATGTGTCCATAAAATTCTGACGTGGGCGTTCAATTTTAGGCCTATAAGCTGGAAACATGAGGTCTCATTGTTGGGCCTTTTCTTCATGCACTACATTTATTTCTTCATGCACTGCCTAAATTATAAAATTACGAAATTGTATTTTGAAGTGTTTTTCAAACTTCGTTGCATCTCTTCGCAAATTTTTTTATATCTTATGAAAAGATTATTAAAAGGTTAATACAAATATAAAAATACAATTCAAAAATACCGTATAATTAGATTTATAATAACACATCAAAACTTCTGGAACAGTTTAAAATTGGTATATTTGATCGATTAATAGTGTATCTTGAGCCCTAGTTTCCAAAATCATTCTATTAAAATAACTTTTTTTACATCATTGTTATTCTGAAATTTGCAGCTAAAATCTGAACGGAAACAATATTTTGATACTTTTATTTGACTCATTTTTTACACTCCTTAGTGTCAATTTTAAAATTCGTTTTTTTATTTTTTATTTGCATTGGTTACGAGTGCACTAGGGGGCCAAACTTTTCTCTGCATTGGCGCAAGTGAGCACTGTGTCTTCGCTTCGAAAGCGCAACCATTAAACCCAATCATGTTTCTGCTTCATTTCAGTGTTTTCGTGTTCGTGTTTCTTCACCAATTGCAAGCATTGGCGAGTTGTGGGAGTTGTTAGGAATTTAAGTGTGAGTCTAACTCCCACATTGACCAGAAATGAGAAAGTAGAACACTATATAAGGATAAAGACCCATAAACCTAATGCCTTAAGGTTTTGGGTTGAGATTGGTATCAGTGTCTTATGTGGTTAGGCTCAGATCCAGGATATCCATTTCTTCTTCGTTGTGTGTCGTGTAGATTGCACACTGTAAAAATTCACCTGAATTCACCTGAACTGAACTAAAAAATAGTTCAAAACATGACTGTACTGAATTGAATTGAACTGTAATATGAATAGAACTGAATTACTATGAACCCTTTGAATCGAACTGCATTATTTTTAACTAAACTTCACTATTTTCAAACCGAACTGTACTATTCTTGAACCAAACTACAATACTTTTGAATCGAACTGGTTTTAAATTGTTTTTATATTACTTAACTAAATTATTCAATTACAAGGAGGTAAATGATCAATTTCAAAAATATCTAGTGTGAGAGTTTCTAGAGTTTCTAACAATGAAAAATCCATCTAATAACAAAATAAGAACTTTAAAAATTGTTCAAATGATATTTATTTTGCCCATACCTATTTAATATTATGTTTTGTTTATATGTCATACATGTTTAACATTAAATAATTTATATTAATTACTTTAGTTTGATTATATTTATACATAATACTTCTTTCCTTTTAAGTAATTTATATTAGCTTAACTAAAATTATGTTGTTTCTTATGAAAAAAATTAAATATTAGTATCAATACTTATAAAATTAAAACTTGTATCACTTAACTATTTTTGTCTAAAGAAACTTAATTTAATTATTATCTATTATTTATCTTTATTAGTAAATACTTGAAAAAGCTACATGAAAACATCTCTATTAATAGAATCTCATAACTCGTTCTTTCTTTTCATTCCTTACCTTTTTTATGATTTTAACATAGAACAATTTTCGTAAGTTTATCTATTTAGAAACATTATTTTTAGAAAAATATCAAAAACCACAATTACAATAATTATGAACTTATAAATTAAAGTATTTAATTTCTTATTCATGAAACTTTTTCTTTTCACATAAATCTTGAAATCATATACAATTACGTAGTGGATTATATTGTAAATAATATGTTAGAATTATGGTGCTTGATTTAGTCCCACATCGCTTAGAATAGTGAGATGTGGTTCTCTATTTTACTATATAAGAGACTCTATGTAAAGCTTTAAGATACACCAGAAATACAAATACTTCCTAGTGTAGTCGTGGAAGTAGGCATACACATTGTACGCCGAACCACGTTAAATTCTCTGTGTCTATTTTTCTCTCCTTTATTCTTTCCTTTATTTCCTTGTTCCTAACAATTGGTATCAGAGCCATTTTTCTTAGTATGCTCTGTAGTTGCAGCATTGTCTAATCTTCCACATCAGAAAAGATTTGGTTTCTATTTTTTCTTCTTGGGGATCTCAGTTTAGAGAAGTAGTGGGAGCTTTGGTCAAAAGCCGCAGCAGGAGCTTTGGTCAAAAGCCGCAGCAGGAGCTTTGGTCAAAGGCAGCAGGAGCTTTGGTCAAAAGTCGCAGCAGGAGCTTTCGTCAAAGCAGCAAGAGCAATGGCATTGGAAGAAGGGAAGGTGAGGATTGAGAAGTTTGATGGCAGTGACTTCGGGTTCTGGAAGATGCAGATAGAGGACTACCTGTATCAG
>Ga0214543_1008706_pt1 | contig 16380 bp, 9 predicted proteins | sample CNSS2metaG_FD_160094 | JGI IMG/M metagenome (GOLD analysis project Ga0214543, IMG submission 160094) | Root nodule microbial communities from cowpea collected in UCLA plant growth center, Los Angeles, California, USA - CNSS2 | ecosystem: Host-associated > Plants > Roots > Nodule | place: USA... | reverse complement strand
AAAAGCCTTATACGAAAAAATCGGTCTCCACAGTAAACAGTACACACATAATAAACATCGTTGACGTTATAAAAAGACCGAATGCTCTGGACACCACGAAACTGTCTCTGACCCAAAAGACCCTCCTTAAACTCTATATTTATGGTATTTCCTTTCGGATCGCTAAAGAAGTTGGTCCCCAGCAGTAGCATTTTACCCCATTGGTCATAAAAACCAACTTCGAAGTCCAGACATTCCTAACATACACGAAAGCAGTAGCATTCATAAAAATGAAAACTTTCAACACAAATTTCTACAAATACTTCAACCACAACACCATCGTACAAAAAAAGATTAACTTTACGCCAGAACCTAGGTTTTCATATCCAAAAAATGAAACTTTAAATAAACGAACAAAATAATGCACCAACCTCTGCGGGCTCCATGACAGTCACTGAGTTTTGGTAAAAGTTTGTGAAGCTGATGGCCTTTGATGAAGACATTTTAACGTTTGGATACTGCTGCAACTGCGACAGGGATAATGGATTCTTTCTTCTTTTCTGACCAAACACAGGGATGATGGCTTCTTTCTTCTTTCTGACCAAACACACGCACACTGATCCAACTTACCATTTAAAGCCACTAAACGTTACGACTGAACGAAATAAAACCCCCTGACCAAACCAATCAACGTGCAAAAAAAATATCCCCACGACAAGACATGTAATAAGTTGGTTTTCCCGCCATCTTTTAGTATTCTGAGAGATATATTAAATTAGTAGTAAAAACGTTTACCATACCACTTTAATAATCTACTGCTAGGTTTAAACAAGAAACGAAAACACAAAAAAATAAAACAATTCACCAACATTGATCTTAAATTCAAATCAATTGTCAAATAAATAATTGAATAAGAGAATAATATTACAAATATAACAACACTAATATATAACTATAATTAATTGTAGAAAATTATTTCAAAATTATATTTATTTAAAGAATATAATTATTACATATTTTTTATAACCATGTAAATATAAATATTAATTTCTTTTTAAAAAATAACTTTTAAATCTAACAAGAAAATCCAAAACAAATAAATTAACACCTGATTTTTTAATTTTTAGTCCCATCTCTCTCCTTCTCATTTCTTCTAATAATGTCATTTATTTTAAATATCGTATAATTTTTTTCTGAAAAGTCACACTTTCTGTCGTGAGTTCTATAACTTTTTTTATTGTTCCTCTGATTAACATTGTATAAAATTATATTGGTATTAGATATTATCACTCCTATGTATCTATTTCGGAATAAAAAAATCAAGATAATAATATTTGATTAGAAAAAAATTGTTTTTGTGGTGGTGGATAATTAAGTATAACTTATCATTTCATATCAGTAATACATACTTGTCAGAGAAATGGATCATACATTTAAATTGCATATGTGTCCATATTCTATTGGTGATGGAGATATTGTATTTTTATATCAATTTTTTTTTTACAACTTTCAACCAACAATGTATCCATATTGATGTACTTTATAATCTTGCTTGTAGGCTTTCTTTAAAATAGAATGCATCACTTTTATGGAAGATTGATGTACTTTATAGTCAACCATCACACAATAAGATTTACTATACGCTCATTCATTCAATATATGATTAAATAAATTCATTTCTCATTTATTTATATCACAAGAAGTAATACATACACTCATATTGATTGGAATCACCAATTCAATCCCAAAATCAACATCTGTACTTGTTAACATGAATGAAGCAAATCAACAATAAAATTATATAATTAAAAATCAACCAACACAAAAAAAAAAAAAAAAAAAAGTGGTGGAATACCACCACAACAAAGTTTGGAAGAGTTAAAATAAGCTTAAAACTAACTTAAAAAATGTAAAATCTAGCTCTAATTATCAAATGATAGAAAACTAACCTTGTGTAGGATTAGTTATGATGTTTTTCACTGAATGATTGACAAAATAAAAAAAATGCAATTGCAACAATCAAGAAAAAATAATAGAAGAGGAGGATTTGCCATCACCTCACCAAAACCACACCTTTTCCAATACCATCAATGTCAGGTCTGACATCAAACACAGGGAAAAACATGAATAGAGAATTCAAAAGGATAATTGCGATAGATTAAAACAAGACTAAGATAATAACCATGCTCTGATACCAAATGTTGTCACTCTCAGGAGAATCTTTAATGTGTGTGTGTGTGTTTTTTTTTTGTTTCAAACTCTACCCCCTCCCTTAAACGTTGTTAGTGTACTATAGAAGAGAGTGTGTACTTGATGACCAAAAGCAATATTAGAGATGACAAATAAATCTGCCCCCGTGAGTATTGTTTAAACCCGTCCCAATTTTGACGGAGAATCCTCGCATTGACTGGGTATGGGTATGGGTATGGAAAATCCCCAACTTTTTCAATTGGGTATGGGAATGTGTATGAGGATATACATATCCCCGCCATAATACCCGTTCCCGTTTAAATTATTAAAATATTCACAATTAATTAAGTAACCATATATATATATATAATATTTTTTATTTCTTCTAATTATTTGGTTTATCATGAAACTCATTCGCATCTCAATTATATTTTTCATCTTATTATAATCTTTATGTAATTACGTTAAAAAGATGTATGTCAATTAAAAAAATTTTATGTCTCACATTTGAATATTTCTATTATTTTTTAATATTTTTATTTATTGTATATTTTTCTTTCCCATGAGAATATTTAATACTCTCAATTTAAGTATTTAATAGCACAAACATTTCGTTTACTAGGTAATATAATTTTTTTTTTACTTATTATTATTAGTTTTTGCTTCATTTGAAGAACTTTTTTGTTTCCCTAAAACAATTTTTGTTATTTCTCAACCATTGAGTATATATATTGATATTTGAACAGTTTTCTTAGATCTCTAAGATACTTTTCAACTTATTATACCCTTAATTATACTTTTGTTTTCCTTTTTACGATTTCTTTCAATAGTCTCTCAAATTATTTTTAAAGATTTGTTAATTTTTTAATATTTTTATTTGTTGTTTATTTTCATTATGTAGAATACTATTTCGATATATTTTTATCTAATTATTTTTTATTTTCTAACTCATTATCAATCATACTGTAATTTTTTCACTATAATTGTATAAATAACTTTTATTTACTACAATATAAAAATTTAATGTAATTGTCATGAATATTTTGTTATCACCATCCAACATAATTGAAGTTCAAAAGATACAAGATCTATGTTAAAATTTTATTATTATGATTATTATTTGTTCTCATTTTGATCAAGTGATGTATTATAACTTTTATTAGTGTATAAAAAAGAGATTCATTAGAATTTAAAAGATTGAAGTAAACAAACATTTAAAATATATTTTAATTTGAATTTTTTTTTATATCTTTTAAAAAATATTTTTAAATTTTATCAACTATGTTTCATTAGTATTTAAAAATTTAATAATGTTTTAGTTCCTATGAAATTTTATTTGGTATTATAATCTAAAATGTAAACAGTTATAATTTATTTTAAAATTTTGATATCGAAAAAACAATCATCCTTCTAATATTGAAAACTAATCTTGTATAGGATTATTTATGATGTTTTTCATTGAACAGTTGACAAAATAAAAAAAAATTGCAATTGCAACAATCAAGAAAAATTAATAGAAGAGGAGGATTTGTCATTTTGAACAAGAGACTTAAAGATAAGGAACACAAGTTCTAATAAAGAACTAAGAGAATTCTCACTTCAACAAAAGAATATACACTAAACCTTATATACCATGGATCTTGTACTCATGGTCGCAGGCGTGTTTAATGAACTTCTTAAAAAACTACATAAAGTCTCTAATTGCAAGAAAATAGAATCTTGTTCAATGTTCAATATAAACAAATAGAAAAAATACAATTACGAGGCCCGATAAATGCCTAACACTAAAAATTACACACAAAAGAAATACAAAAAATGTTATTCTTGTTCCATTTCTATTATGTGATTCTGTTAAGAAGGTCTCATCCATTATGTCATCATTTTTTAAATGCAATCAATATGAAATGTCTTACCCTTGAATCACACCAAGATGAAACCAACCAATATAACTTTTCAGTAGGGAGGACATGGATATTTCTCTATTTTGAACCAAAATAGACAATATTTCTCTATTTAAAAAAAATTGGGACTAAATTAAATCAAAAAAAATATATGTGGGTACTAAATTGAAACAAATAGGCATATGTAGAAACTAAATTGAAATAAATAGACATATGTGGGCACTAAATTGAAATCAAGACAATGACGAGTTCAGATTCTCTACTGGTTTTTTTGGTGTTGTCCTCTACTGAGCATTAAAAATACACTGTATTGGTATTTTAAATATCTTTTTAATATATTTTAAAACGTCAATATTAGTGGTAATCAGTGTATTATGACGACACAATAGAGGAACAACACAAAAAAACCCAACAGAGAATCCAAATTCGACGATGACCCTTGGTAGTGACACTGACACGTGGTAGTATCTTGTCACGTGGCACTAATAGTGCCACGTGTCATACTAGGGACCTGACATGTGGCAAAAAAAAATTCAAAAAACAAAATTTAAAAAAATAAAAATAAATAAAAATCAGAGACTGACACGTGGCACATTGTTAATGACTTTAATAATCTTTTTCTGAAAGAGACCTTATTGAGACAGTTTTTCAAAAGTTGTGACACAATTGACAGTTTTTAAAAAGCGGATACCAAACTAAAACATCCGAACAAAAGTAGGTATCATACGACTAATTAAGCCTATAATATTTCATCATAATTAATCATATAGATGCAAGAGTTTTTTGGTAAAATTCATCGTATCACATATAATTAATTGTGTATTATACGGTTATACATATTAAGGAGTTATATGGTTGGCTTAATGGTAAAGTTTGAATGGAGGGTGGATGAGGTTATGGATTCAACCCATAACAATTGGGAGATTAAGGTTGGTTTGGTGGGTTGGCTACTCTCTAATTTATTAAAATTATATCACTGTGGGGAGAATCTTTAATGTGTTTTTTTTTTTGTTTCAAACTCTGCCCCTCCCTTAAACGTTGTTAGTGTACTATAGAAGAGAGCGTGGTTTTGACAGGGAATCCCCGCATTGACTAGGTATGAGTATGATGAATCCTCGAATTTTTTAATTGGGTATGAAGATGTACATATCCCCGCCATAATACCACTTCCCGTTTAAATTATTAAAATATTCAAAATTAATTAAGTAACCATATATATATATATATACTATATTTTATTTCTTCTAATTATTTGGTTTGTCATGAAACTCATTCGCATCTCAATTATATTTTTCATCTTATTATAACCTTTATGTAATTATGTTAAAAAGATGTATGTCAATTAAAATTTTTTTATGTCTCACATTTGAATATTTCTATTATTTTTTAATATTTTTATTTATTGTATATTTTCCTTTCACACAAGAATATTTAATACTCTCAATTTAAGTATTTAATAGCACAAACCTTTCGTTTACTAAGTAATATATTATTATTATTATTATTATTATTATTATTAGTTTTTGTTTCATTTGAAGAACTCTTTTGTTTTCCTAAAACAATTTTTTTTATTTCTCAACCATTGAGTATATATGTTGATATTTGAAAAGTTTTCTTAGATCTCTAAGATATTTTTCAACTTATCATACCCTTAATTATACATTTGTTTTCCTTTGTGCAATTTCTTTCAATAGTCTCTCAAATTGTTTCTAAAATTTGTTAATTTGTTAATATTTTTATTTGTTGTTTATTTTCATTATGTAGAATACTATTTCGATATATTTTATCTAATTATTTTTTTTATTTTTTAACTCATTATCAATCATACTGTAATTTTTTTCACTGTAATTGTATAAATAACTTTTATTTAGTATAATATAAAAATTTAATTTAATTGTCATGAATATTTTGTTATCACCATCCAACATAATTGAAGTTTAAAAGATACAAAATTTATGTTAAAATTTTATTATTATGATTATTATTTGTTCTTTATATCATGTTAATCAAGTGATGTATTATAACTTTTATTAGTGTATAAGAACGAGATTCATTAGAATTTAAAAGATTGAAGTAAACAAACATTTAAAATATATTTTAATTTGAATATTTGTTTTCCTTTTATATTTAAAAAAAATATTTTTAAATTTTATCAACTATGTTTCATTAATATTTGCAAATTTAAGAAATATTTTGGTTCTCATGAAATTTGATTTGATATTATAATATAAAATGTAAACAATTATAATATATTTTAAAGTATTTGATATGGAAGAAATAATCATCCTTCTAATACTGAATATTTGATAATATTATGTTTCCTTTACCATAATTTTTTATTATTTTATAAAAATTAATTAAAATTAATATTGAAGTATATAGTAAGAAAACATGTATGGGTATGTGTACGAAATGATACCCGTTACCCAATGAGGATGGAGTAAAAGTTGGATACCTGTTGGGTTTGAGTATGAGGATGAATTTTTTATACAGAGATGGATAGAGAATGACGATACTCGTGCCTGTCCCGTCCCATTGCCATCCCTAAACACAATGCATATTAGAAATTTATAGAGCTCTCCCATCATAAACTAATTGCTATAGTAAATGGTTGCAAAATTTGTTGGATTAGGGTACCAAAATCGGTGCAACGACTCTAAAAATTGATAGAAGAAATGAATCATATTTCTGGAAAAAATTTATTCAACATGAATATCTTGTGAACAATACATATACTTTAAATAATGTATCTTTAAATTTATCATATTTAAATAGTTTCTGAATAAAATATAAATAACTATATTTTTCAATTTATTTATTAAAATGATTTAAATAATAAAATACAAAATAACATATACTCTCTTCATTATATAAAGATAATATATACAACACAAATATATTAAAAGAATTTGTCAACAATTTTAATTAGAAATAAACTTAAATAATGATGCATATTATCACTTTTATATTTAATGTAGTGTTACAGCCGTGTAAATCACACATTTATATTAAAAGCTTGTGAAAAAAATAAAAAACATTCTTAATAAAGAAAAAGAAGAAAAAAACTTTACCATTTGTCAATTAAACTTAAAGTAAAGCATTGAAATAAAAGCAATTGACTTGTAAATAGAAAGAATTTTATGTCAAGGGATCCCACACTAAATGCTAACTAAACCAATAGAACCAATAGGAAGGTAACAATAGTTAAGTGGGAGTTGGAACAATAATTTGTAGGGATGGAAATTAGGATGGAGAAGGGGTTTGTTTGAATGAGAACTCCCCCAAATAGAATCTAACACAAGTAATTGAAGAAAAATACCCACATAGGGCAAGAAAGTGTGTATGGATAATGGAAGGCTAAAGAAACAAAAACATATAATGTTAAGTCAACTTATAAAATACTGCAACATGAGTTACAAGCCAGGTTTGGGTTTTGTGTGACAAATGGGTAGGAATGAGCAATGTGCATCATAACAATGCAAAACAACACTTCCAACACTTCATAGATCCATAATTGAATAACAAACAAAGTTTAGCTTGGAAATGTACGTGTTTGGCTATGGTTTAGTTTATATGGAACCATATAAATGAAATTATCTTCAAATATGCTAAGGTAGATGCAATGGAAGTGTGTACTTTAGGTCAAGTAAAAGTGTAGAGTTGGATAACTAACAAATATTCAAAGGCGAATTTTTCATATCCTAAATGGTGTATTCATCCCATATCATGCCTTAAGTTAATATGATGTAGAGTTTGAGGGTCATGAGTGGAGCCCTTCTAAAATTGCTTCATACACATTGAATTACTCATTTGAATACTGAATATACTTAATTATATGTTTAACATATGATGTTGAGTGTAAGCAGAGAAATGGAAACTAGGAATGGGGATACAAAAGTATACGAAATTAGAATAAGACACTAAGCAGTGCATTTAAAAATCTAAAGATCGGAGGTGTACTTATGTCTGAAAGAGGTGGAAAGGAAAATGGACTTGGAAACATTAAAAAACTGCTTTGAAATGTGAGAAGCTGCTCATTCCCACTTCAGAATCTATACTAATTAATACATTTTGATTAGTTTGCATTATTATATTTTATAGAGCATTGAAGTTTCCCAAATATGGGCGTATTTTTAACTAAAAATGTAATAACACATCAGAGGGAAAAAAAGATGCAGAACAGAAGTCATATTTCAACTGTGTATTATGAAATATATAGCAGCATACACTCATACAAAAATTTACAATAAAGTATTGGTCCAATGCACTACACAAATCTCAAAGTCAAAATTTTAAACAAAATTATACACCAAAATAATCCAATACAAGAAATCACTGAAAGTTCTTTCCATTTTCTCCAGAAGCAGTGGCTGGCACAGCCACTCCTGGCACTACAAACTGTGAAATACCTTCTGAGAGGTTCTTCACTGCTTTGTCAAAATTGACAAAACCCATAAACCAAAAATCATGTCCATCCACAGTCACAATCTGAATGTACTTTTCTGATGGGTTCTCCCTCATGATCACTGGGTTGACTGTTCCAACCTTCGCCAAAGGCACCATTACCTGTGTCACAGTAACAATTTCATGTCATTTCATCAATTTTCTTTTTGATCAAATCTTAAGAGAGAAGATTTGATGAAGTATTTTGACTAAACTATGTACCTTGTAGTAGGTCCAAGTTTCCTGGCCAGAAGGTGCGGTGAAACTCAATGGGCGATCACTGCAAAAGGCTACATGAATATTGGACAGGTAAAGGGTTCCTGCAACAGGACCGGTTGAAGTTGAAAGATAACAAGCAAAGCTCTTTTTCAGCTTCTCATTCGGATAGGTTGAGAATGTTTGCTTGTAAAGGGACTCAAATCCACCCTCTGATATTGCTTTCACAGTCAGATTCATCTTCCCCAGTGCAGCCGAAGACACTGATGGACCTGTTTTAACTGCAAATAACAGTAACAGAGTAACAATCACATCATGTAAAAAAAATAAAAATAGAACAATCTAACTACCTTTTCTTAAGGCCTAGTCCTCTGAAACATTAATTTTTCAGTTTGTTTGTTCGTAAGTATATACAATACAAGTTTGGATTCTTGAGACAAAATCTAAAATAGATTTTTCACTAACAAAAAGATAAAAACACTAGCAAAAACAAAAGATTTGCTATGTTTGAATTAACTAATCTGCATAAAATCGAATAAAAACTCACGGTTGTGCCAGACGTTGTGGGCGGTGGCTTCAGCCTTTTTGCTCCACGTATCGAACATGTGAAGGATGGACTCCATGGGACTGTTGCTGGGTTTCTCGACAGGGCTGTGTTGGACGTAGGGATGTTGTTGGTAGTATTGAACAGGCTGAGGTTGTCCGCCGCCACCGCCGCTCTGTAAAGCTGCTTTTTTGTTATCTGGGTGGCTGCTGGGAACGGCGGGGGTGCCCATGATGTGAGTTCCCCAATTCTCAGTGCTAACGTTCGTCGGAGAAGACGATGAAGACGATGCCACACCTTGTGCTTCTGGAACCGTCTGGTTCTTCTGGTTGGTGTTGTCGGTGTTGGTGCTCATGTTGTTTGTATGTGCAAGAGAAAGATCAATGGAATTGAGTATTTGGGAAATGAGGTGCTTGGGGAGGTATCATATAAGTAGTTGAGTTTGGAAGGAAAAGATGGACGCGCTTACGTTTACGAGAAAGATAATAGTCCCACACCGCCATCCAAACCGTGTACTGGGAAAAAGAAAGCTTAGTAATTAAGATGTTTGTAGGGTCTACTTGGACATAATTTATGTTGGGTGTTGTTCTATTTTTTCCTAAGGATTACTGTTCTTTCAAGCACTCTTTTTCTTCTACCTTCTTTAAGCTTCTACGTGGCAATTTTAATAGTTTGAAAAATTATTATTTTACGACTACTTTCTACATCCATTTCAAATTGTCCTTTCATAATCAAATATTATATTAGTATATAAAAATAAAAATTTACGAAAACTGTACTTTAAGTGTAAAAGAAAAATTCTCTGTCAAAGGATCAGCTATCTTATATCTATTTTAGATTGTTAAAAAAATTAAATTATCTAGAAACGTTGTAATTAGACAACCATTATATCTAAAAAGCGATGGAACGAGCTTATAATATGTCATTTAGCATAAGAAATCAATATAAACTCATATATATTTATTATATTGTTAGTGATATTTTCTAAACTTGTTTTTAAATTCACATAATAAAACAATAATAAATCTTTTGGGATTATGGATTTTTAGCATTTATAATCATATAAAATAAGCTTAATATTTATATATGTTAGAAGTAGTATTTGTGATTACGAATTTTTAACGTGAGTGATTAGTAATAAAGTCTGATAATATTACAATTTTAGGGAAAATATATTAAAAGGTTCATAATATAAGCAATAATAAATAAAGCATTTAATATATTTTATTAATATTTGGTATCACCAAAATTTTATCTATTATAAGAGAATATAGTGATTTTAGATAACAGGAGACCAGTTAGTCTTAATAATAATATCTTTCTTTTTCTATCATGATAAATACTAATACAAAATTATATTAAACTAGCATAAAAATATATCATATACAATAAGTTTTTAACAAATGTTAGAGAATATATGTAAAAGAAACTTTGAAAATTGATATATTTAAAAATATTTAATTAATAATTTGGCCATCATGTTTGTCTATATAACTTTTTACTTAATTCAGTCACAATATTTGTGATTATTGTCACGGGTGAGTAGTGAGTAGTAAGATTGTATTATTGGATAAGAATGGAGTTGAAGAAAGAGAAGAATGTTTGGACTAATACATAATCATCTTCTAATGTTTTTAATATTGTTAATACCGATCTAACATATGGGACTATCACAATAACAAAAAATTCTATTTAACTAGAGAAATTAGTGAAAGAAAATATTTGTAAATAATCCTTCACTAATTTGCGAAAAAATAGCAAAAGAATAAAATTGTAACGATTTTGTAGTAAAATAACTACATATTTGTCATGACATATATTTGAATCCCTCTCACTAATTTGCGGGAAAATGACAAAAGAAATAATTTGTAGCTTATTCTTAGCAAAGTAGCTACAAATTTAAGAGGACATATATTTGTAGCTATTCTCTCACTAATTTGCGACGAAATAGTGGAAGAATAAAATTATAGCTAATTCGTAGCAAAATTGTTACAGGTTTACTAGAAAATATATTTTGTAGCTAATCCTTCCCGATTAAAATGTACTATAATTATTTTTAATTTTTGTAAAGATATATATATTTTAAATTAAATGTTTTAAAATTAATTTTAGTTCAAATATTTTAAAATTATTTTTAATTTAAATATTTTAAAATTATTTTTAATTTAAATATTTTAAAATTATTTTTAACTTAAATATTTTAAAATTATTTTTAATTCGAATATTTAAATTAATTTAAATTTAAATATTTTAAATTACTTTTAATTTAAATATTTTAAATTACTTTTAATTTAAATGTTTTAAAATTATTTTTAATTTAAATATTTTAAAATTATTTTTTTAAATATAATTGTATATATTTAAATATAAATTATAAATATAAATCTTAATAAATAAATTAAAATATATAATAAAATAAAATAGGATATAATATATATAAATTTTAATTGTAATAAAAGAATTAAAATTTTAAGATAAATATAAAATAAAGAAAGCGATAGCTTGATATTATATTTTTATTTACTAAGACAGTTTTAAAAAACGAAATTTGTTTTTTATTTTTTTATTTAAAAAATATCTTTATTTCTTTTTAATCAATAAAGTGAAATATCATTAGTTACCCTTATAACTATTTTTTATAAATTTGAAAGAAATAACAGTTAAGTGATATTAAAAAGTTAAAGTTAAAATTAATTTAAATGTATATAAAATAATTAATTGTAAGCTTTACAATTATTTTAGTTTATTAAATCAAAAGAAATATGAATATTGACATAAATTTTTTTACATAATAACATTAAGATAGATTTAATTTTAATTTTAGTAAAAGAATTATAAGTTAAAAAAATATAAATTAAAACAAGAAAAAATATACTTGATACTTTAACTAAAAAATTATCATACCTCTTTAGTAAGATAGTTTTACAACATTATTAAAAAAATTTCTCTGTTTTATTTAGATTGGTTATTCATATATTTTTTTTATTTGTTCACTAAAATATTAATTTTTATTAGCGATTATTTTTTAGGGTTATATGCAACCGTTGGAATAAAAACAATTGTGTAGGATTTTTTAACCGTAATAACATTTCTTTTATTTTAATATTTTTAATTTTTAATCTTTTACACTTCTTTCTTCGTGGTTATCTTTTTCAAATTTTTTTTATAGTATACATTTTAGTGATTTCTGAGGACGAGAGAGAAACACATTCGGAGTGTGCGTGAAGATCAAACCATGGCCGATGAATTACTCAAGTTGTAGAGACAATTCGAGTTCACGGAACAAGCCAAGTCGAGCATTCGATTCTTAGAGCGAAACGTCGTTGAATTGATCCAAAAACTGCGATAACTCCAACACATTGATTTGAACTTCTTCACACTATCTTTAGCAAAAAGTGCATCACCTTCGTATGCTCTCTATGCTTCTTCTTTTTGTGATTAGGTTTCATCCCTTGCAATTTTCATTTTCAATGGATTCAGTAACCGATAATCGATTATATTCCCTATTTCTTTTACTTTTTCTGTTCTCTTGTTTCTTCGATAATCGATTATATTCCCTATTTCTTTTACTTTTTCTGTTCTCTTGTTTCTTTTCCTTTCTCTGTTTCATTATTTCCTTGGTAATGTCCATTTGTGATTTGATTTATTTTTCTTGTACTTATGCTTCAGTCAGTATTTCTCTACTTTAGTTTAGCTTGGTAATCATAGGTAGTATTCTAGTACTTTTAAATTCTTGCAATAAATTTCACTTAACAATTGTTATTGTTACTTTTAGCATGTAGGAATAGTTAAATAGGATTTTAATTCACTGTTTTCAGTTAAAACTTTAAATTTGATTTGTTATATTAAGTTGTCATAGGGTTAAATAGTAGAAATTTTAGTTAGGTGTTGTTTTGTGAATTTGACCTTTTCCTTAGCTTTCTTTAATTGATTTAAACTTTCTTAGATATAAATATTGCATTTTATACATCATAGATTAGAGTTAAATGTAGAAGTAGTTTTAACAATTTTTGTTATTTGTCCTGTTACTGATTTTTAGTATAGATTGATTTTCATATGATTTTTTTCCTTTCTTTGTTGTTTTCAGTCTTTAGCTCAGAATTTAATTCTCTTTTGGTGCTTTAAACTTGTATGAGTAGTGTCAATTAGGATATCTTTTATTTTTCTTTAAAAGATAATTTTTATATTAGCAACAACATATATCACTGAGATGTTGAACTGGTTTAATACAGAAGATGGTAATCCTATCCACACTTTAATAGAGGATAATTTTCTTTCTTATCTCTAGTAGTTTATGGTATGTCATAAAAGTAATATGTGTATTAAAGCTATATAAATGAACTAAAGCATCGTGTAATCAGTGTTGTTTAATATCAGCCATGGCGTGATATGGCGGAAATCAGTAGCTGTTTTCTGGCCAGCCACCATAACAAGGCGAGGACGAATCGGAATTTTTATGGTGGCTCATGGCGACCGTTTTGCACGTGGCGGGTGGCAGAGCCCTCGTGGCGAAGATCTCGCACAACAACAAGAGAAGAGAAGAAAGAAAGTAGAAGAGAAGAAAGAAAGAGAAGAAAGAAGGAGAAGAAAGAAGGAGAAGAGAAGAAAGAGAGTTGTGCGACATGTTGGTTGGAGGAAGAAGGAGAAGATAACAAAACCTAAACCTAATTGGTCGGATACATTTAAAATTGGGCCTGGCCCACTTCCCCCAACATCCAAATTTCTTCATTTCACCCTCATTTCAACCTTTTAATATTTACCACTTAACATTGCAGAAATTTTTTCTCTTATTATTTTACTTTTCTACCCTAATATCGAAACCTCTTCTTTTATTATTTTACTTTTCTACCCTAATTTCAGTTCCTCTTCTCCTATTATTTTACTTTTCTACCCTAATTTCAGTTACCATTTTTATTCTTTAAAACCTAAGCCTGGTCCATTGAACACATATTTAACCTAGCCTATTTGCAAAACTTTCTTCATTCTCTATTATTTTATTCTATTCAAAACCAAAAGCTTCTAAAGCTTCCCTACTGGCCACTACCACCCGCTGCCACAAGCTTCCATCGTCGCCGGCCACCACCGTCACCAACCAACACTGTCGCCGATCGCCACCGCCAAGTTTGTTTATTTTTTCAAATTTTTTTATTTATTTTTTCTATTTGTCTAATTTCACTATAATTATTTTGTAAAAAATATACCTATTTTTCAACAATAACAATGGCCAATGATAATGATCCTTCAAGAACATCCCATAAGAGTGACTCAAGATGGAAACATTGTCATCCGATGGATAAATCAAATTTAAACACAACTATTTGTAATTATTGTGGGAAAGTTATGAAAGGAGGAGTTACTAGAGCAAAAGAACATCTCATGGCAAAGAAGGGCAATGTTGCTGCTTGCACCAAGACTCTGAAAAATTTGAGAGAAGAACTTTGAAAATTATACAAAGAAAAAGTAGACAACTCCTTCGTCAATCCTAGATATATTGCAACCAATGATAACCATGAGAGTGAAGATGAGGTTGAAATTTCCACGGCTACTAATGATAAAGGAAGAAATAGCGGTGGAAGAAAAGGACCAATGGATATGTTTTGTAGAAATCCAACTACTGCAATAGAGAAGAGAAAAAAGGAAAAATTAAGGCAAGCTAACATCAAAGAGGCATGTGACAAGTAGGCTTGTCATTAAACCTTGTGAAGTTGAAAAGTTTTCAAGATATGATTGATGTCATAGGTGCTTATGGACCTAATTTACCCGCTCATAGTTATCATGAAATCAGAGTTCCACTTCTCATGAATTGCAATTGGGTGGAGATGGGTTTAAACTTTGGCTTAGATAAAAATAAACTTTCTTTTTTGCAAATTTTAGTTTTGGCATGAATGTGAAAGGGTAAGGGAAACCCTAGCAGAAAGAGCAGCCAAGGGGAGCTGAAAACAGTCCATTATGGTTCATTGAATGGCAATTACCCTTCACAATTAACCATTTTCGTTTTGGCCAAATTAACTCTAGTTTAAGTGCAATTAAAGAGCCAAATTAGAAGTGAGAGGAGGGTGAAGTGAGAGCTAGAGTCAATCTGCAGTCAGAGAGGAGAGACAAAACAAAAGTGGAGAGGGTGAGGAAAACTAGAGGTTGAATAGGGAGGGAGCTTGAAGAAGGCATTAGCGAGCAAGTGGTGGAACACTCTATTGTCAAAGTTTTAAGTAAGGATTCCAGGTTAGGGGAGTTCCTATTGGTTGCTTTAATTTTTATTGCATAAATCGTGATGTATGAGGGGCTGGGATTGTATTTTACATGTATATCAAAACTGAAATCGGGTTTCTAGAATTTTTCCAGAAACTGCCTGGCGGTTATGCGCGACCCGCCAGGCGACACAAGCACCAGACCCATTTTCTGGGTTTTCACCATGAACCGCCTGGCGGCAGAGGATGATCCCCCAGGCGACGCAAACGGGATTACGCAGTCTGATCGTTTTGGGAAATTTTAGGGTGCTTGCGATTTTGCCATGATGTTTATATGCTTAATTGTGAATTTTGATGAGTATGGCTAATTGTGCATGTATGTGTATGTTGGATGCTTGAATTCTTATCTGAAATTTTGAAGTCTAGGGTTCATGTTGGGGTTGAGAACAACTGAGCCTGGAATGTGGGTACGTATAGTCACTGTTTCATGTAGTTAATGTGTAATCGTAATAAAGGCTGGATACTATCATATGTATGCATGTGAAGTGTGAAGATGGGAATGTGGTTGAGGTGAGACGCTTGTGTCTCTGCCAGGCGATACCACAGTTCTGGTGTCTTTTAAGAGTGCTGTTAAAATTGTGTGTATTTGGGGTTGTGTGGGATAACTTGGTGGTATGCTGGAAATCAGTGAGGTAGTGAAGTGAAGGGAACCTAAGGCATTAGATATCAAAAGATGTAAGCATGAGTGTGTAATGATAGGAAGGTATGTTTTTAATTCATATGAAGGGGGGTATGTTTAGAGATGGCAAATAAACCCGTGCCCGTGGGTATCACCCGAACCCGTCCCCGTTTTGACGGGGAATCCCCGCTTTGACTGGGTATGGGTATGGGTATGGGTAATACCCGAAATTTTCAACTGGGG
>Ga0214543_1008704_pt1 | contig 16382 bp, 3 predicted proteins | sample CNSS2metaG_FD_160094 | JGI IMG/M metagenome (GOLD analysis project Ga0214543, IMG submission 160094) | Root nodule microbial communities from cowpea collected in UCLA plant growth center, Los Angeles, California, USA - CNSS2 | ecosystem: Host-associated > Plants > Roots > Nodule | place: USA... | reverse complement strand
TGATGCTCCTTGAATCAAGCAAGATCCATCATGGTAGAGTCAACCATCAATCATTCTTGGATCTGTGCTTGGGTTATTGCAGAATCTTCTGAAGCTCTTGTGTCTCTCAGATTGCTCTTTCCCAGATACAGACTGCGTGATCTTTCTCAAAAATTCCAGACCCAAAACAGATTACAAAACAGCTTTTATACAAAGGTTTTTGCTGTCACTAATTCAATTAGCTATTTACCTAATCGATTATCGTGAGTATATTTTCACTTACTTTGTACCATACTCACAGCTAATACATTAGTTAAAAAACTAATCATATGCAGAATTACACAGCAGGCCTGGAATACATTTGATAAAGAGAAGCTAATTGCCTAATGCATATCCTAACTGGACCAAGCTATGTTTTATCCTAGATCAGTAAACATCATCAAAATTGTTCTTCATTTATGGATGAAAGGCTCCCCCTTCCAACAAGTAATACATAAACTCATTGTCTCAAGCTTTTGGGGTAAAGTGATGTCAATTTCTTATGAGTAGATTCAGTTCATGTCATTGGTATAGTTTTCTCAATTATCAAAGACTCATCACACATAACGAGTTCAGATTTATTGAGTTTTTTTGTGTTGTCACTTGTTGAACATTAATAATACACTGATGTTGTACTTTACAAATCTTTTTAATATAATTTAGAATATTAAAATTAGTGTCCATCAGTATATTTTAGAGACGAAACATAAAAACGTGACATAAAAAAAATCCATAAAAAGTCCAAATTCATATAATATCAAGAATATATCAAAATATAACTATTTTTTATGTATTTTTACGAAACTAAATGAATGAAAAGACATTAGTTTTGCACTCCTCCATCATCCTTTGCATGTTGTTGATAATATCAGAAAGAGAAAACATCAAGGAAGGTAATGGCTGTATATGATTATTGGTGAGTGTTGTATATGATTTGTTTCCAGAGAATTCGGTTCACAAGAAAAAAAGAATGATTAACCCACTTGATGCTAAGTTAATGGCTGATAACTAAAGTGAAGTTAATTTGTTAGGTTGTGGAACTTCTTCATAAACATATGGATTGAGACTCAACCACCATCTACCAAATTTCATACACAGTCATCTAGATGCTACTTCTTTTGTCCTTACAAACTAATAATGGAATGAGTTATAATTTATGTAATGACATGATGGATAAAAGTAATATTCAAATACAGAAAATTTTGAAATTTAGTAATAGTGTGTTGATGTGAATTTTTAATTCTTTAATTTTAAGTATATAAAAAAATAATAACTCTTATTTTAAAATCCAGATGAATCTATACCTCTTTAACCCGCTAATATATGTAATAAATCAAACTCATTGTTTTAATATTGTACTTAAATAAGACGAGACAAATCATAGATTTAATTCAAAAATTTATTACAAATTTAAATGAGTTGAAAATCTTATAAATTAGAAATGAAAAATGTGTGCTAATTGACGATTGTCAATCAATTATTTTCTCGGCATCATATTCAAATATGGCATTATTATTATTGTATCTATTTAAGAGTCGAGTCAATTCGATTTACACGGGTTGATTCACTACAAATTAAACTAAAAAAAAATGAGTCAACTTAGTTATTTTTCAGTAAATTAGAAATTTTGTAATCCGGTCTAATCCATCACGACCTAATAAATTGACTCACTTACCAATTTGTTCTTTTTACAATTTATTTTATATATTTATTATATTACAATGAGAATAAATTGACTTAATTTATTTTTTTATAGTGATGGAATCAAAATGTTTACCTAATTCTTAAAATATTTTATATAATTTAATAAACAAATTAATTAACCATTTAAATTATTCTAACATTTAAAAAAAATGAAATTATGAATTTACTAAATTTATAGAATTTTTCTCAACTCGATCTTATTCTATCGTCAATCGTGTGGTGAGTCAAGTCTACAAGTATGTGTAAAAGTTAAATTTTTTAATGATAAAAATACTTTTAAACACAACAACAAAACAAATATCAAGAAATCCTTAATACTCCGAAAATTTTAAGGGCTTCCGTACCATTATTATGAAATTTCCACACTCAAATGATTCCATTAAGGAACATGTAATATTGCATTAGAAACAGTAATTCTCGATGAATGTGGTAACAAAGTTTTGTTTTTGAAGACTGGAACTCAATAATGAACTTGATGGAAGCCATTAAAATACTCTGAAGCAATAATTCAGTGCTGCTGAATGAAGTCCTTGATCCTGGTGATGAAAGCATCGGTTTTTGCACTAACATTGGGGTCCAAATCCACAGCAACCTTATTCAAATAAAAACTATGACTCATTCCATCACTCACATAAAGTTCCACCTCCTTCTTCGCTTTCTTCAGCGCCTCATAATACTCCATCTCCGTATCCCTCACCAAGTCCATCTCCGCCACGCACAGCAGCACCGGCGGCAGTTTCAGCCCTTCAAGCGCCGGTGCCGCCGCGCCCATCGGGCACGTCATCGGGTGGTCCTTCGTCGCCCCCACCGGCAGTGCTAACTCTAGGAACTTGTCCAGCATGTCCAACGTTAAAAACGGTGATTGCGGCATTTCCAGCTCCGACCGGCTCCGCTCCGACCGGACAAACCCGGGGTGAACCGGGATCGCTCCTGCAACCCGAACCGGGCTTAGATCCGCCGAACCGGCCCTTGAAGCCACCTCATGCACCACGTTCCCGCCAGAGCTGTCCCCTATGAGGAAAACCCGGTTGAAGTCCCCATGTTGCTCGAGCCACGGTTCATTCGAACCGGACCGGGCCACAGATTGGAGCCAGAGGAGGGTGTCAAAGGCGTCATCAGTGGCGGCTGGGAGACGGTGCTCCGGTGCACGGCGGAGGAAAGGAGAAACTACAATGGCCTGAGCTGATAAGGCAACTCGAACGTAAATTTGGTAGTACATGAACCAGTCCGGTTCACTGATGCAAAACCCACCACCCTGAAAATGAAGAATAATGGGTAATTTTTTTTTATTTTCCAATGCATTTTCCGGCAAGTATAATCGAACACGAAGGTCATGGCCTTCACGAGAAATGATGGTATCACGAACAGCAATACCATCAATAAATTTCTCATGAGGAAGAACCGGGTCAGCCATAAACTTGAACTGTTCCGGTCCGGTCCATGTCCGGTCCACCGAACCGTCATCGTAGATTCTGAGCCAACCGGACACTTCATCAACTAGCTTCTTTTGCTGCACCATGTTTTTTGCAATGGAAAATTTAGGGTTGGAATTAGAAAGTGTTGTTGAAAGATACTTGGGTTGGTCTTATATAATGGGAAGAATCGTGACTTTTGAGGCTTAGTGTGAAAAGTGGGATAAACTAGTGAAGCTTCGGGGAATTCTCCGCGTAAAGGTGTGCGAGACTCAGACATTGTAAAGAAAATTGAAGTCTTAACAAAATAATATTATGTAGCGTTTTACATGATATGGATAAGAAATAACATAATTTCATGGTATATAATTGAATCTAAAATTTATTTTATAAGTCCATTTTATGATGTTGATTTAGACATAAAACTCATTTTATAATATAATATCAGAGTCATTGTTTAAAAAAGTCTATTATAGAAAGATTTTTTTGAATATTCTGTTCCATCAGTTATCGAGCCGTTCAGAGATCATCCATTCATTTTATACCTCAACGTAAAAGGGTGTGTCACATCTATTAGAGATAAGACAATTTCACAATATATAATTGGAGTACAAACCTCATCCAACAAACCAGTTTTGTGAAATTGAATTAAACTTAAAGTTCACTTATTGTGAAATTGAATTACACTTAAAATCCACTTCTTGACATAATGTGGATTGAAAATTTAAAGAATCATTTGCCAATTACATAATCACACGAGAAACCGAAAGCAATTTGGATTCTAATTAATAATTAGTTTTTCTTTTTGCTGATAAAAGAAAAAGTTTTTTCTAATGCACCTTTTGGAGAAGTGAATGGAATTAAATAATGTAAAGTGTGATGCGTGATCAAAATGGAGAAACGAGATGAATAAAAAATTGGAAGGGGAAAAATATGATTAAAGTGGATAATCCTATTTTAAGATTGTGTGAACAAATTTAGTTGTTATCTTCATGATTGACTAATCAACTTTTTTCCACAGTTGTTTTTTTATTATATAGTGGTGTCATTTTCTGATTTTCTTTTCCAAATTTTGTCATCTTGCAAGGGTGTTTTTTACCAAATTTTTTCGATCTCGGTTTGAACTTTAGTAATGGAATAATGCATCCTTTTCAAATTTTAACCATAGTGTACGTTGGTGTAGTTGTTACATCAACAACCCACTTTCAGTCAATGGCGTATACGATCACAAACATAAATTAATAATTAATAAGTTAGGAAAAAAAAAGTTTTATGAAGAAACTAATGTAATATTTCAATTTATTTTTTGTAAATACTTGTTAGAAAATCCATCCAATGAATTCTTTAATATTTTCGACTTATTAATTACTTGTTTAGGTTTGTTAGTTGAGTTAAATAAACAAAATCATTTTTTTTTATAACTTAAACGAGTTGAGTTCAAATTTTAAAAGTTTGATAAGAATTTATGAATAACTTTAATATATATTAGCAAAAATACATGTGTTGTGGTATATGTACGTTCATTTTTTAATTTTTATAAAAATTTGAGTTAAAATCATTAAAAAGTATATAATTATTTTTTTAAATAGTTGTTAAATGTAAAATAAGAAAAATAAAAAATGAATGCAAAAGATGTTTTTAAAATAATTGTTACATATAAAAAAAGTTTTTAAAATAACGATTAAAAATAAATTACTTATAAAATAATTAATTTTAAAATAAAAATTAAAAATAAAACTGAAATAATAAAATATAAATACAAAAAATAATATTTATATATATATATATATATATATATATATATATATATAAAGTTTACATTGGAATATGCCTATGTTTATATTTTATTGAGAAGTCAATACAATTATTTCAAGTTCAAGCAGCTCTATTAACCATAATACTGAGTTACATTTGTAATGAAACATGACTTAATTTATATTACTGAGATGGTCGTATATGTGTTTCAAAATTCAAAATTCTCAGTTATTATTAGGGTTTTTTTAATGTATGAATTGTTTTTCTATATTGTTATGACTCGGTGTAAGTTTTGTCACGATTTTGTTCTTAAAATATGTCTTGAAAAGCGAAAGGAAAAAATAATATTTAAAATACGCTTTATCTCGACTCTTAAATAATATGAAACTTATTGAATGTATCTAAACATATATAAAGTTTATGCATATTTTCTATTACTAAATTAGTACTAATTATTATGGATAAAGTTGGAAAATAACTTTAGAAAAATCCTTAAAACAAAATTACTTAAGTATTATAAATTTCTTTGCCGATTAAAAAAAAACTTAAGTATTATAAATGAGTTTTACAGTATTCATGCTCAACCTTAATAACTTTTTTGGTAAACCAAATTCAAGCTTCTAATTCAGGTAGGTTCAATAAATGAGCCAAATTTGATTCATAACTATTATTGTTTTTAGTCAGTACAAATTTGAAGAGCACGGACAATACAATTGATTTACAAAAATATAATAAGAAATAATAATTTTATACACAACGTGTTTATATATAAGATTCTTATATAATTATAAGAAATATAATTAAACTAAGATGATCCATAGTCCTGATTATGATGAATTTAAGATTGTATAAGAAATAGAGGAAATAATAAGATACAAGATGGTTTTATATAAGAAACTTATATGATAACATGATATTTATGAAACAGATTAAAAAATGACAAAAAAAATCGAGTAATGTGATTTATATATAAGAAACTTATATGATAAGATGATATTTATGAAACAGATTAAAAAACTGACAAAAAAAATTGAGTAAGGTGATTTATATAGATAAAAAAATCTCTGAAATCTGAGAAAAAATAGAATAAATAATAATTTGACCACGTTCTAAAATCTGAAAAAGATAAAAAATAAAAACTCCAACACTGTATTGCATGTTTCATGAAAATTTATGATACACTTTATACTTCAACTTGGATTATGTATCTGTATTTGATACATATCGTGTCCGATCATTTATCGATACTTATTAATGAAGTATCAATTTATAAAGTCCTAGTATAATACAATAAAATTTTTGAATAATGACCAATTTTAGTAAAAAAATAATTAGTCTGACCAAATTGAGAATTAAAATAGTTCAAAAAATTATAATTCGGTCTCTAAATTGATAATTAAAATAGTTTCAATTATGAATTGGTTTTTAAATTAGTCGCTAACATTAGCTACTAGATTTTGGCTTCCAAAATAATTGATCTCTATTATGAAATTTGGATTCACATATTAATAATCATGTATTTATTTATTCATAAAAATTATTGTACACTTTTTAATATTCATATATCACACATCGTCAGTGGCGGAACTTGACCAAAAATTTTAGGGGGGCCAAATTATATTTGTTATATATAAATTATTATTTTTAATTAAAAAAATTAATTTCTTTACATCATTTTTTTATTCAAAATAAGTACTCATGACAATAGAATCCAAACAATATAACAATAATATATATGAAAGAGTTTATATATAAAAAAAAAAAACAAAAGTTATCTTTAGTCAGATGCATTTGATATGAATCCCATTTTAGATAAGGCCTTTGTATCTCGTCAATTTGATTTGGTAGGTATTGCCAAATTTGAAGACGATTCTCCGAATCACGTTCTAAAGTATTTTCAAATTCATTATATGTAACTTTAGAAACATTAGAGAGTTATTTTTCGTTTTCTTCAATATTTGGATTCTCATGAAGTTTCTCAATTTTAGATGACGTAGATGCATTTTTTTCATCTTCATCACACGCCTTCCTTAATATTTTAAGAAAACTAATAACTTCTAAATGATTAGCTTCCTTCACCTTAAAGTAGATTCTTAATCTTGTTCTTCCCTTACACAACTTCAAAGCCTAAAATAGCTCTATCTACACAAAGAAGAGTTTGATCAACAATTAAAGCGTGATTTTATGATCTCTAACGGATAGAGATATGTCTAGAGCGTAGAAAAGTCACATACAAGAAGAAAATATATTGCTTAAAAAAAAGGAAAAGATGAACTTACTCAAAAGAAGAAATTGTTCGGTCCAAAATGTTCCTTAACTCTTTAATTTTGTCGTAGTACAATTTGATTTTAAAAATAATAAGAAATTGATGGTGAAAATTGAGATAAAAATAAAACGAGAAAAAGAGATGGAAGCACAGAAAAGAGAAACCAAATAAAAAAAGGATAAAAAATTATAATAAAAAAAACATGATTTTTAAATTTTAAAAAAAAATTTCTAAACTAAATTAATATAAATAAGGTAATAATATATAAATAAAATAATAATATATAAATAAAGTAATATATAAATATTTTTTTAAAATATATAAAAAATAAAATAAAATATAAATAAATAAATAAATAAAAATAAAATAATAATTTATAATTTTTATTTTTTAAATATATAAAAAATAAAATAAAATAAAAATGATTGGGAAAGCCAGGCTCCCTCCGTCATTAAGTTGTTCCGCCCCTACACATCGTACTTTATTAATTTAAAAATAAATGTTTCAACGTATTCTATATCTATCCTATCCGATACACAAATTATATCTTAACATTACAAATCGGAACCGATACAAGAAATGACATATAAACATGTGGATGTGAATTACACGTTTCATTACTTTTGTTCATTTGGCTTATTCAATAATTCAGCACTATAAGTTCTGACGTTCCACCATCATTGAAGTATTCGTATGTTACCGTTTTCTCACACTATTATTATTACTATGATCGTAATATTTTTTAACTAAATATATTTTTGTATATTAATTTTTAATGAAAATTATAATTTGTCATCTTTTTATTTTTCTTTTAATTTAATCTTTTAAAAATATATAAATTTAATTATTTTAACTAAATTTAACAAAATTTAAACAATTGAAAAATATATTTAAAACATCGAATAAATTTAATAAAATTTAATTAAAAATATACATATTTCTATATGAACTAAATTACGTTAAAATTTTAAATACATATTCATTCTAAATTTCACACAAAAATTAAAGAATGAAAAATATATTTAAATTTTAAAAAAATACTTACATATTATTATATAATTTGATCGTTTAATTACGTTCATATATCAAATTATATTTATCTCTTATCATCACATAAAAAATATCATCAAACAATTTGTGAGACTCCTTTTATTACTCTTCATTTCTCTCCTCTACCTAACCACAAAACCCACATTCTTCCTAAAAACTATTCACATTCTGCATTCATTCTTGTTTTCCATTTTTTTCTCTAACCAGAAGGTTTGAGCTCCTATTCTGATCCATTCCCCTCTTTCTGTTGCAGCAAGCAAATCTGGAATCAAAGCTCCATTCTTGCTGAGTTGAATCAAAGTCTCATTCTCACCCTATGTTTATGCATTTCAGTTCCTTAGGTTGTGCAATTGAGGTACCTCCATGTTGAGAGTTATTTTTGCTAGATGGTGATTGTTAGAGGTAAGGGAAGCTAACCATTTTCTTAAATTCCGTATAGAAATATGTTTTGATGACTCTGAATTGCATGATTGAATGTTGAATTGGTGCTTGAACTATATAATTGGGTGTGTGATTGAATTGTGCAAAAATTCTAGGCTTCTGCATGTGAGAACAGATTGAGAATCTGGTGTTTTCACCTAAGCGAGCAGCTCTCGCCTGAGCAAAAACACCAGAAACTCATCTTTGTCACTACACGAGATCTCGCCTAGGCGAGCCAGTTTCGCTTGAGCGAGAGACACTCTCTTCTAAGCGAGACAACTTAACCTAAGCGAAAATTCACCCAGAGTCTGGGTTGTTATCTGTTTTGAGCCTCGCTCAGGCGAGAATGATCCGCTTAAGCGAGAGAGCCCTTTTGCTTGGGCGAGAACCACTGCAGCTGGGTGTTTATTTCTTTGTTTTAAATAGATGAAGTTGTATTTAAATGATAAAATGTGAAATTAGCTTATGATATGCTTGAATTGTTGTGATTGGTAACATGTGTGGTGAAATTGTATAAATTGGATTACGAGAAGATGTGGTTGAACTAGAATTGCAAGGAAATTCCAAGGGGTATTTTAGTGTGTGTAAGGACATAAGGACTCACTATTGGAGGTATCCTGAAACTCCAATTGTCATTTACGTGCAGATAGAGCATAATGGATTATGTCGTGAGGAGTAGCAGGAGGTCCTAGTCTTTGGACTTGATCAAGTCTTAGACGCAAAGGGAACTTACCATGTGAGTGGTTGAGTGATAACTCCCTGAGGCCAAACTCTGCAGAGTTTGGGAATCGTCACAGGTGCACGCCACCAAGAGGTCCAATATCACTTACATAATTCGGATATTGAGTCTAGAGTCATGTATTTGTGTTGTGTTGTGGTGGCTTAAGTAATTCTGGTGAAAATGAGAAAAATTGCTTGGTATTCATAATTGGGCGGCATGTTTTCTCTTAATTAATAGCTTACCCTTCTTGCTTGTGTTTGTTTCTCTTTGTGTGTTTTCTCCTTTGTAATGATCACCTACTAATTGGTGTGAGCAGAGAAAGACTCAGGCGAAGACACTCCCCTCTTGGACAGGAGTTGAACCATGACATGGGATATCCAACTACAAATTTCGTTTCATGCTTTGTATTAAATATTGGATGTTCTATTAACCCTTTCCTAGTACTTATATGGTTATTTTGGATGACTATATTAATACACTATACGGCCTATTCCTACTATTTCCTTTCCTTGATCATGATATAATATTTTATTTAGTAACATAAAAACTATTAAATAGAATGTTACACAATTAATAAATAAGACAATCATAAAGAACAAACCAAATTTATAAAATCATAAAAATACGTAATAAAAATATTTAGCAATGTTATATATTTATTATTTCATCAAATTATAAATATTATATTAACATAATTTATTTTATCATACATCTTAAAAGAAGTAACACCCATTAATCTAGCATTTCAAAAAGAACTATTTATCTTTCTATTTTGGGAAATTTTATAAAATAACTTTTGTGTTCCGGGTTAAGAACCCAAAAATATTTTTACGCGTTTATATTTGACGTAAAGTGTTAAATTTTTTATTTATTAAATTAATTAATATAGAAATAAATTAAAAAAGTTATTATAAATTTGTTTCAGATCAGAACAAAAGATAATTGTTTCAAATTAATATAAAGTAGTAGTCGTACTTTAATCATTATTATGAATAAATTAGTTGAATAAAAAATGTGAGAATAAGTGAGAATTTCCACACTTCACTTTCGTGGAAGTAAGTAGGAAAAGACTTTGAAAGGATGCGTAGAAAATATGAAAAATGTTTCTTTCTTACTTATTTTTTTATTTGCCATAGATTTGGAAGAAAGGAAAAGTTGGGGACCAATTTTACAAATAAATAAATATATTGATTAGTTTTTGTAAAATATATTTTTTTGTCATAAAACATATACCATATTAATTATAACTACTGAACTGTTACATATATTAGTTATTGGTACTATACATTATTTTTTTAAGTTCCAAGATTACAAATTACTAGAATTATATTTTGTTTCTTATTAGTCAATAATAAAAATTGATATTTAGTTTAACTCTAAAATTTTAAGAAAACGTCATATTAATTATGCTCTAAAATTTTATTGAATTATAATAAAATATGCCTTTTCACCAACTAATAATAGGCAGAAATTTTTAAAAAATAATATGTTTTTAAATTGATCATAGTCATATGCCATTAAATTTAATATTTATTTTCAGTTTATCTATAACAACATGTAAAGAAGATTTTTTCTTTTATGTTCACATTTCAAAATACTAATTTTACTCTTTAAAATATAATTATTTATTAAAATACCAATTACTTTTATAAGATTTTTATAAATTTGTCTATCTCTGCTTCTTCTCTTCTTCTTTATGTATCAACGGTTATTTTCTCATTTTTTTACATATTTCACTTGACTTTTAATAAATATAATTTTATTTTATAAATTAACCTAATAATATTATAATATCATAATCTACTAATATAACATCATACATATTTAATACATGTATATGCACAGACATAATAACGTCTTGTCTGTGTTTATGCTAATATATAAGAATGTGTTTGGATCATATGTATTTGAACATATAAACACCTTTTGTAATATTTACGTGCCAAAAGTTAAAAAAAAAATTGTAAGAAATGAAAGATAATATATAAATAAGTGCAATACGAAACGAATATTTTTTTAGTGCATTTAAAATCTTAAACAATCAATAATTTGTATGATTTTCATTATCAAACTTAAAAAACAATTTTAAATGTGATTAATAACTATTTTACATATTCTATTGTCAAAGCTTTCAATTTTCACAACATTTACCATTTTTTTAAATTTCAGACAATGAGATAATGTATCACAAAAAAATAAAAATAAAAAACTAAATTTTTATGCGGTTCTATTCTATTTTATTACTCAATTTTGCAAAAAACATCATCATTATTATCTTATTTTATTTTAAATTATTTTTATATAACAGTCCATCATTGTATTAAAAGTTTTTAGATTGATAAAATTTGTAAAAAATGAAAAACTTCGACGGAGAAATAGAAAAAAAAAATGATTCGATTTTTAAAGTATTGGTTATTAGATTAAAAAAATCCCTTTAATGTTTAACCACAATTATACTTATTCTTTTTTCTCTATAAAATTAATTTATCCAATTTCCAATTTATCCTAGTTTTTATTTTTTAATATTTTGATTAATTAATTATTTCTCTTATACTTTGAAAGAACGTGTTGGATTTAAATATCAAAATTAAAAAAAATCATTTAAATTAAGAATACTCGCGATGTTTTTTAAAATCTGGAAATCGATATTGGCAATGAAAAAAACTAAAATATAGGATGAATAAAAAACAAAATCATAATTTAGCTTAAAAATAAAAATAAAATGTTTTTTTAAATAAAATAAAAAAACGATACTGAACGCACACTAAGTCCCTTTTTTTCTCTTTACATCCTTTTCAATTTTCTTTTCAACGGCACACAATTATTTTTCGTTAATTACAAAAACAATTAATTATAAATAAATAAATTATTTTTCAAATTCTAAAATACTACTTTATAAAAAAAATAAAAAATAAAAACTAAGTGATCGCCACCTACTTTGAATACTTTTCAGTCTTGGTCTTCGTCGTTTTCCTAAACCACTTTTTTTCAATATCTATTCTACAGTTCTCAATTCTACATGATTTAGAGTTTTTTTTTTCTCATTTCGGAAAATCATGATAGTAAAAAAAATATTTTTATCAGAAACTATAATTTTTATATTACATTAAAAAAAATTAATATGATATTTGTATCACTTAAAAACTTTGATGAAGACCCTAATGAAGTTTTGACCCAATGAAAATAGGAGGAAATGAAACAAGGAAGTGAAAGGTATCGATTATTTGGTAGAATAGGAAAAAAGGTGAAGATATTAATACTTTTCAAATTCTAATATTTATCTATATTCATTAAGCTTTAATCTTTTCTTATTTTTATTTATTCAAACATCTTAAAGTTTTACTTTATTTTTCATTGTTATTCAAATTCTTTATTTTCATCTACCCTATCTTTTTCTTCCTTAAATCAAACCAACACTAAAAGTAACATATGAGTGACTTCATCATGATGTTAAAATATGAATAAAGTCTTTATTTGATCTTTAAATTGTAGAACACTGATAAGTCGTTCTTAATTTTTGACAGAATATTAAACAATTCTCTAAATAAGCATAACTACATTAGTCCATTAAACTTTAATAAATATGTTTCAGGGATTTAAATCACAATATTTTAAGGAAAAAATAGTGTATATGACATTGAACATGTGTCTATAATGCATAAATATGATACGTGTATCGAATATGACACGAATCCGATATGTCGATACATTTATCTTAAAATTAATAAATACATAATATATGTATATTGAAAAGTGTACAATAATTATTAAAAAGATGTTAAATATATGATTGTTATTGTGTAAATCCGAATTAAAATCATATATATTAAAACTGTCAACATAATATTATACTATTAATTTATAGATCAGATACTTCATTTATAAGTATTACTAAAAATCATAAAGTATCATTCATGAATATGTATCAGACACAAATATACAAATATGTATCGGATACGAATAAAGTATCATTAATAACTCTTCCTTATAAGGAAAAACAAAGAAAATACTTGTTTTTGGTGTATATCAACTTAATAATTGTTTACAATTAAACCATAATTTAGAGTTAATTTATAGTTATAAGGATTTTAGGAAAAATATTGTGCTATTTCTTTAAAAGAAATATAAAGTAATATTAATTCATCTAATCCGTATTGTATATATCAATCTCTTAGTATGTTAATGTGGGGAATTTATTACTGATTAGTTTAAGCCTAATGAGTGTTCTAGATAGTATTTCTTATAAGATATCTTATCATTTGATAATTAAATTAAACAATTTAATTTTTTCAAGTAAATTACTCTTTATATAAGCATTCTTTTTCTTGTATCAAAGTATAAATAATATGGTTAAAATATATTTTTTGTCCTAATTTTCGTCAAGTTTTGTCAAATAAGTTCTAATTTTGGTTTTGTGTTTAAATAAGTTCTAATTTTCGTCATTTTTGTTCAATTGGGTCCTTTTTTTGCTAACACCGTTTAAATCATTGACGGCCATAAACAGTAACTGCCACGATTTTTTTTTTATTTTTTACTATTTTTTTAATTTTTTTCTTAATTTTTTTAAATGTCCACATATCAACCCAATAGCGTACTACATGTCAAACTCAATGTTCTATATTCAATTTGGTTTCTATATTTGTTATTTTTGTTCAATTTAGTCCCAATTTTGTTTAAAATTGACCAATTTTGTCCCTATCGAAAATGTGACCAGATTTAATTTTTATATTAAAGTTATAATGGTGTGAATTTTAATATATTATATAAAAATGTTTAATAAAAATGTGAATTTTAATATAAAAATTAAATTTGGTTTCAATTTGGAGAGGGACCAAATTAGTTCATGTTAACAAAAATTGGGACTAAATTGAACAAAAATAACAAATATAGGAACCAAATTGGATTTTGACACATGACACGCTGCTCAGTTGACACGTGGACATTTAACAAAATTAAAAAAAAATCAAAAATAAAAAAAATAAAAATAACCACGAAGTGACACATGACAATCATTCATGACTTGAAATTAGAAAAAAGAATTCAAATAAAAAAATTTAAAAATTGAAACATATTTAAGTATAAAACCAAAATTAAAATTTATTTGACTTGACAAAAATTAGTAAAAGAAAAAATATTTTAACCAAATAATATCTAGTACGAATCTTTTTAAAAAAAGGTTGTTGTCTGGTCGGTGCTGTTTTTAATTCGAAAGTTTAAAACAAACACTATGAAAACAGTCCCTTTGACAGCATGAAATGGGATAATAATTTAGATTTGAAGAAATTTTAAGCCCTTGATATATGATAATTTTTTAACTTAATACTTTAATTTTTTTAGCTGTCTAATCAATTAAATGTATATATTTTTATAGGTTATCTATGTCAGTTTTATTGTTTATGTGGCAGTTAGTAGAACACGTCACATAAATCCAAAGTATTACATTATTGTATACATGAAGTTATTTTATTACATGTAATGATAAACATGTGGTTGTTGGGATAAAAAAAAGCCTAAATGACTAAAATAACTTTTTTAAAATATTTAAAGAATAAGTTGAAAAGGATAATATAATATATAACAAATATATATAACTAAACATCTTTTCATGTATAATTAAAAGATATTATCATATACTTTATCAATAATGTACATAGATAGATATAGAACTTGTTTAAACCTTCTTTTATATATATATATATATATATATATATATATATATATATATATATATATATATATATATATATATTTTTATATACTGTGCACTTTCGTATTAGTAGTTAGATTAAAAATAATTTAAATACACTTTTTTCATTTTTATATGTTTTTTAAAGAAAAAATTATAACAGATATTTCAAGCTCGTAAGTGAACTACATCTTAAAAGTGATAATTAATTCTAGTTTTTTTATCAACAAAACAAATATATTAAATAAGGCATAAAAAAGTTTTATATTATGTTATATAAGACAATAATATAACTCCTCTCTACATGATGATGCAGAAATCATTATCATGAACAGCTCATTCAAAACTAAAATTGACATTATAGTTCATATTTATCTCAAAAACATCTATTAAAAAAATCATCCATGCAAAATAATACTATCTCAATAGACTTGGAGAACATTATATCACTACAAGAAATATGATTTAATGTGACAAATAAATAATAATGAAGAAAATTTTTATCACAATTAATATATTATTTGTGACAAAGTTTTTATTTGTTACAAATATTATTTATATCAGTGACAAAATCAAAAAAATGTTACAATAAAATTTATTATAAAATTAAAATACATTTTACGAATTTATAAATTAATAATTAATAATTATTATTTATAAAAATGTTAAAATGTTTATCTGAAAAAAAAAATCATAAATATATATATATATATATATATGAATTATTTTAAAATTTAATGTGAAATCTTTCTTCTTTTTAGTTAACTAGTAAAATTTCAACTATGATAAATAAAAATATTGTCACTATTTACATATTAAATACATTTTACGAATTTAAAAATGTCACAATAAAATTTATTATAAAATTAAATACATTTTACGAATTTAAAAATTATTAATTATTAATTATTATTTTTGAAAATGTTAAAATGTTTATCTGAAAAAAAATATTCATATATATATATATATATATATATATATATATTATTTTAAAATTAAACGTGAAATATTTCTCTTTTTAGTTAACTAGTGAAATTTCAACTAACAGTGATAAATAAAAATATTGTCACTATTTACATATTAATTATAACTAATTTTATATTTGTCACAACTATTTTTTTTGATAAAAATGTCATAATAATTATATTTCTAAAGAATAAAAACACATGTTAATAAAATGTTACATAAGAAAACTATTTTTCTTTTAATAAGAATATAATTAATATAAAATTATTAAATATTTATAAATTAATAATTATTTATTATCATTGAAATATTAATAATATTTTATTATTTTTTTACATATATTTTATATATATAATATTAGTGGCAAAAAAAATATTAAATTTT
>Ga0214543_1008700_pt1:0-15000 | contig 16392 bp, 9 predicted proteins | sample CNSS2metaG_FD_160094 | JGI IMG/M metagenome (GOLD analysis project Ga0214543, IMG submission 160094) | Root nodule microbial communities from cowpea collected in UCLA plant growth center, Los Angeles, California, USA - CNSS2 | ecosystem: Host-associated > Plants > Roots > Nodule | place... | reverse complement strand
CCACTTGACTTAAGTGAAATCAGTCGATTAAAAAATAAATCAACTTATTGAATTTGTTGTAGTTTAAGACTACTACAGTCAACCTTTTAACCTGTTAAAAAACCATTCAACATATTAAAAGACACATTTTAACCTGTTGAAAAACCATTCAACAGATTAAAAGACACACCTAAGACCAAATACATCTAATTAATGCTACAAGGTCTACAATATGAATTACAAAGTTCAAATACACTTTCTTAATGATGTAACTAAATGGAGAGCACACGTTCCAGCCTTGATCAACATGAGTATCATCAAATCTAATTTCCTTCATCAATGTAGACTTCATTCTAATGGTAATGGCTTCAAGATAGTTCAAAAGAGCTTCATTTAATCTTCATCAAATCTTCAAGAAGCAAACCACCTTGGCTTCTCATGTCAACAATCTCCCCCTAATTTAATGAACCCAACTTCTATCTTCTTCCATCTATCTTCCATTGCAAAAAAAGAAGAAGAGAAGAACAAAAGGTTAACGTAAGGTCTCTGATAGTTAAGGGTGGTAGCTAGCTTGCCATGGTCATGATGGCTGAAGAAGGAAGGAGCAGGAAGCAACATCTGCTTTCAGCCTTATCCCACGTCTCGAGGTGGGAAAAGAATAGAGCAAAGGCACAACAAATATCATCAGAGTCCCTTCATTCAAGAGAGTTTTCACCTTCTTCACTCATGGGGGCTTTTTCTCATTCTGTTCCCTGCAAAACAAAAAACAACACCTTCATCCTCAGGATTCCAACTAAACTACCATAACCCATTGTTGCCCATTGATTCACTCAACAGATTCACCTCCTCCCAATCCCTCTATTATCACTTTCATCTTGAACCTGAACAAAACCAACATAACAGATTCATACTGTCATCCTTCACCCTCCATTCCTTTCACCATCATCTTCACTATCATCTACCACTTCTAACGGCTGCCACAATCACATGCGTTCAACACATAATAGTAAAGTAGAGGAGAACGAAAAGGCTAACTGATGTCGACTCCAATCATAGTAGGGGGCGTGACGGTAAGGCTCGGTGGTGTAGCTTCCGAATCTGGTGTGGCTCGCGCGAGAACAGGTTCGAGAAGCTTGGAGAACTGCGAAGGCCGGCGACACTTCAGGTAGCGATTAGCGCCGTCGCCAACGACTTTGACGGACCGGGAAGCAGGCAACGTCGTGACCTGGAGGCTACAGTGGTGGCTCGCGCATTGGGGAAGAAGGAAGGAATAGAAGTGATATCGTCGATGAATCCTACGGTGGTGATCGGTGTCGTCGTCGACGTCCCTGGCTCGCCGGAATAGGTACAACGTTGATGATGGTTGGTGCTGTTTTTGGTATGTTCCGCACATGAAAAGAGAAAAGAGGAGCATCAACCGTAGATGAAGCGAAGAAGAGGCTCCCAGAAAAAGGGAGTTCTAGTTTTAATTAGGGTTTTAAAAAATTTGGATCTGTTTTCTTCGTGTACCCCCATCTTAATCTCTGTACCCCTGTTTTCACTTCGTACACCTCCATATTCTGATAACTCGCATCCCCTATATCTTTGTTTTTCATTTTTGGGCCTGTGTTTATGAACTACTCGTTGCACCCTCACATTCACTTCACGCACCACATCTGCTTACTTTGTGCACCTCCCACATGTGATAACTCGCACCCCCTATGTCCTTGTTTCTCATTTTTGGGCATGTGTTTATGTACTACTTGCTGCACCTTCATATTTACTTCACGCACCCCACCTGCTTACTTCGTGCACTTCCCACATGTGATAACTCGCACCCCCAATGTCTTTGTTTCTCATTTTGGGCCTGTGTTTATGTATTACTTGTTGCACCCTCACATTTACTTTACGCACCCCACCTGCCTACTTCGTACACCTCCCACATGTGATAATCTCGCACCACCTATGTCTTTGTTTACATTTTTAGGCCCGTATTTATGTATTACTCACTGCACCCTCACATTTATGTATTTTCAGTTTTATCCTTTTTTTTGTTATTAAATTTTTTTCTAAAAAAAAAGAGAAAACAAAAATATTTTAAATTATAAAAAATACAAAAAAGTAGAAAATTCTAAAAAACGAAAAAATATTCTCTTTTACTTTATTGTGTCTGTCCGGTCGCTTGCACCGTGTGACACTCATTTTCAAAAAACCAAAAATAGTTTTCATTCTCTTTTAGTGTCTATCCGGTCGCTCGCACCGTGTGATACTCATTTTCAAAATTACCAAAAGTAGTTTTATTTCTCTTTTAGTGTTCGTTCGACCGCTCGCGTCGTGTGACACATATTTTCAAGTAATTCAAAAATACCAAGAAAAAAACATGAAATTTTCAAAATACAAAAACATCAACATTTTCAAGCAAAAGGTCTTTTTAAGAACTACGTGATCCTTGATTCTCCACGGTGAGATACGTAGGAGCAAGGTCATTCCTTGTCAAGTTCACTTCCAAGAAAATCAAATCATTTTCCAAATATCTTTTAAAGAACTACGTAACCCTGATTTCTCATTTTTAATGAGAATACGTAGGACCAAGGTCAATCCTTGTCGGGCCCAAAAAATTAAAAAAGTATTTTTGTTTCCTTTTAGCATTTTGTCTTATTATTTTTGGGGAAAATTAACATTTTGAAATCCACATCGACTTTGCATTTTTAATTAAAGGTACCGCTCTCGGGCGGACACTTTAGGGTGCTAACACCTTCGCTACGCGTAACCGACTTCTAGACCTAAAATCTGGTTTTTTGTAGACTTGTTTGATTTTTATGGTTTTCCATAAATAACTATAGTGGCGACTCCAAATATCTTTAAAACCCGTTTTCTTTTTTGGTTCGTCATCTCGTCGCGATTACGGTTGCGACAGTTGGCGACTCCACTAGGGATGCTAGAGAGTCAAGCCATTTAATTAGATATGCGAACTTGATGTGGTTTTTCCTTATGCTTTCTTTCCTCTTTCTTTTTATTTGTTTATTATTGTCTTTATTTGCATGTGTATATATTTGTCTCTTGGAATAGTTGTTTGTAAATTGTTTTCCTTATTTTGTTACATATCTGCCTGGGAAATATTTTGGCTGTTTTGCAGGTGGGGATTATGGTATGCATCATTCTCTCTCCACACACACACATTGTGCATATCATGAGTGAGGCCCTATACCCGGGTCTGTGTAACTTAGAATTAGAGGGGATTGTGTAATGGTGCCATAGTGGATGAATTTCCCAAGTGGTCTTTGTGAGAACCCCAGCTAGAGTTTGCTTGTTTCCTTGGTACTCTCACTCCTTGTTGTATTCCAATTGTTGTGGGAAATATCATGAAGTGGGTCATAGCTATAGGGTGAACGCATGTACTTTACCTTAGATCCATTAGGCGTTAAACCTCTGTTAAGCCACAAAGGGAGATTACTTGCTTTAATCCTCACTTTTTGTGTGCATAATGTACATGTGAATAAGTGCCTATTGAGGCACAATCATGTATAGCATTTTTATATCATACATCATATCTCATGAGAATAGGCCTCTTGAGGCGTAAACATGCATTTTACTATGTCATTCTACATATCATGCATGGTGTTTTCAATTAAGTGTATCACATTTCATCATCATATTATGGGAATAAATGCCTTTTGAGGCACATGCATTACATCTCATGTAGGTTTTTTAATTGGTTACATATCATGCATGGTGCTCTACAATCACATCAGCATACAAGTGAGTAAGTACCTCTTGGGCACAAACTTGCGCTACATTCAATTGTTGTCTTAATCCATAACATGCATCTCATCTCATACGAATAAGGGGTGTCTCCAAAAATGAACAGAAAGAAATAAAATAAGATTGTCACATTTCGAGTCACTTGTTTTTCTTGCAAATCGTCAAATTTACTTCTTTTAAAAAAATATAAAAAAAAAGAATAAGGGGGGTGTCACGCTTTTCTGAGGTCAAATGTTTAATTAAGAACAATGACTTGACTCTTTTTTTTTTTAGAAGTTTGTGTGTGCATGGTTTGAAAAGTTCCATCCTCCAGCTTTCCTAGAATGAAGGATCTGCCTTTTCAACATTGACATTACCCAAATTGATAAACACAAATCATTATGCTGGGTAGATTTGACTAGCTTATCATTGCCTAAACTGGTTGGGTGGTCCCTGATTTTGTCGAGACAAAAAATTCAAAGAAAAAAAGAAAAAGAAAAGAAAGGAAAAATGAAGTAGAAAATAAAGTCCGCTAGACTGAAAACCTGGGAGGGTAGTTTAGGCAAAAAAAAAGAAGACAAAACATTCTTTGGTCAAATCAGTAGGTTGAATGAATAGATAATGTTTGATATCATATCTTTTGAAATATTTGTCTAATCTGCATAACATGATATTTTTATACTCATCTTTTTTTTTTCATTACCTTTCCACCATAAAGCCTACTTCTTTTATTCCATGGAGGACCAACATGAAAGGAGCATCCTATCCTAGGCAAACTGTGAGCAAATTTCTTAACATGAAAATGAAAATAAAAAATGCATGCTAAATTGAAAACCTGAAAGGTAAAAAAGGAAAAATAAAAATTGAAAAACATGTTTTGAGATTTGCTTTCAATGACTAAGACAATTTTTTTATTCACATGTGCCAAAAGCTTCTTAAAATAAGCATGGTTAATCAATTAGATAAGGGGCATCCTCCTTCGTTGTTTCATTCTCACCCTCTTCATGGATTTCATCTTCATTTCCTATAATATCCTCTACTCTCAACCTAAACCTTGTCCAACCTTTGCATACAATTGTCGAACCTTTTTCTCCAAAATCCAAATTAAGGCAGTTGCGTCATTTTACCATTTTTCTGACCATTCATTTATCCAAAGAAAGGGCAAATTCACCTTAATTATCATGGTTACACTAGAGGCAACGTTTAGAGTCTCTACCACATTTCAACCTCTTAATGCCTTACCATAATTGGGGCAGACCAAACATTTTGCGTTAATCCAGGTCCTTAAATCAGGAAAACTTTTGAAGTCCCCATCATTTTTCCCAACCTCTTCATAAATGGGGCAGTGTGTCAATCCAAATCCTCAAATAAGGGAAACTTTTTAAGTCCCCATCATTTTTCAACCTCTTCATTCCTTCTCGACCGGGGCAGTATATCAATCTAGATCCTCAAATCAGAGAAACCTTTGAAGTCCCCTCCTTTTTTCTAATCCTTTCTTCAACAACTAGGGCAAGTTAAACACATTTTGTTCCCTTATGCCAACCCATACTCTCACACTGGACAAACTTTTGAAGTCCCTATCATTTTCTTCATGTCATCAACAGATGGGGCAAGCCCAAACATATGGTGGCCTAATACCAAATCAAACTGGGCCAACTCCTTAGTCAGTCCTCGTCATCTCATCCAACCCTTCTAAGCCATTGGAAATTTTATGCATGTTGGTTAGATGATGCTTCAAAGGAAATGATACTAAAATACAGTTTTTCAATAAACTGATCAAACCAAAGAATTTATTTAAAAAAAAACAAAATAGTGTCTCAAGAAAAGGGGAACTCCTTGTTATCTTACCAAAAGCAAAGGAAAGGAAAATAAACCAACTAGGCAATTATTTTAATCCAATCCCTTCCATATCCACTATCTTTTCTGACACAAAACTCATGCTTCATTCAAATTCTTCTCGATACGCCAAAATTGAGGCAGCTTTGTGTATCTCATGAGTTTCTCGCCCTAACATTCACATATCCATATTCTCAAGCACTTGTTCTAAAACACCAAAATTGGGGTAACCATTTTGGGAACTCTTGTGTTTTTCGCCTTGACATTAAAAAATTACTTCTCCTTTGAGGGGTGTGTGAGGAACAACATACCCATGTGGCTACCTCAGTCTCCTTCAAACTCTTTCTAAAAATTCTTAACCTTTCTCTCACTTGTGAATTCAAGCATGCGTGCACCAATGTCGCAAATTAGAAAATCAAAGATATAATCATTTCATATGTTGGACCTCAAGATGTGTGACATCCCTCATTTTCATGGAACATTCAAAATTAATGAGTTTGATGATTGCAAATAAAACAATTGACTCAGGCATGCATAGAAAAATCAAAAGACAAGACACAACCAACCTTTATCCATCACGCATTCAGGTTTCATTCATATGAGGGTTTCGACACCCTAGTTCTGACATTAAGGTTTTAACACCTTGAGTAACAAGAAAATGAAAAAGGGTTGTACATACATTCATCATTCATGAGTTGGCATAATGACACGTGTCGCAACCGAAATCGCGACGAGACGACGAACCAAAAAAAAGAAAACGGGTTTGAAAAGAGATTTGGAGTCGCCACCATAGTTATTCTGGAAAACTATGGAAAACCGTAAAGATAAGACAAGTCTGCGAAAAACCAGATTTTGGATCCGGGAGTCGATTACGCGTAGGGTGTAAGAACCTCTAAATTTAAATAATTAAATAATTAATTATTTAATTAAAGTGAGTGAGAGAAGCCTTTATGGCATTAAATGCTAACATTCATGACGCGGAAAAGTACTAGCTCAAGTGGTTGTGAGTACTTTGGTTGTGTGAGAGGACTTGGGTTCGAGTCCTATGTATGCCATTTGTGCAGGATTTAATTCTATTTATTTCTTTTTCTAATATGTTTGTGCGTGTGAGTAAGAAGATGACAATTGAGTTATACTAGTTGGCATGAAACATGAATTGGCATGATGGTTTGATATTTATTTAGTGATTTCATGGTTATGGGTTCTAGCCTTGGGGAACACCTAAATTAAACTTTATATTTTTTTATGGTAGATGTGGGCGGAATGGGAAGGGTTAGAGAAAACCCTAACTGAATCTAGCCTCCAAGGGAGGCTAAAAAATAGTCATGAAGGGGTCATGAATGGCCATTAACCATTAATTAAGGGAGAAACCCGTTTTTGTCCTCGTAACCTAAATTTAAGCATTGTTCAAAAAGGGAAAGTGGAGTATTAAGAAGGGTTTTGCCAAGGCTGAGTATATACCAGAAAGAGAGCACCAAAGGAGAGTGATTGTGAGTGTTGGGAGAGGTTTGAGTCTGAATTGGTAGAAGAGTAAGCGGGAGATTGGCAAACAAGGAAGAAGTAGCACATTTAACAAATTGTGCAAGGAATCCAGGTTAGGGGAGTTCGTATGGATTGTTTTTATTTCGTTATTTTATGAGTGTATGATCTGAATCATAGTAGAACTCTGGAGCCTATTTTTCCCTCGTTTTCAGTGGTGTTTCTGGAATTTCCAGAAACCGCCTAGCGGCAGTTCATGAGCTGCCATGTGACACATACATATATGACCATTTCCTGGGTTTCACCATGAACCGCCTGGCGGTCGAGGGGTGACCCGCCAGGCGACGCTTATAGCGTAAAACAATTTTGGTTGTTTTGGTGTTCTTGATGTTTTCTGTGATGCGCCATGATAATATATATATATATGCACCAACATGAATCCTATGTTGTGAATGTCTGCAGGTAATTATGATATATTGAAGTTATGTATGTTGTGTGCATTTGGGCTTTTAGAATTCATGTTGGAATTGGGGATAGTAATTGTTAAAAGTTGCAATGAAAGGTGTATTGATTTTCCAGAATTGACGATTAGATGAGTGTTGTATGAACTCTGTATGGTATGTGTATATAGGAACATGTTAGGATGAAGGTATATACTGTAAAATCAGAATATTTGGGTGTGGTGCACTGCTGAGAAATTCTGGGCAGAACCTAGATTTATATGCACCGCCTGGCAGCGCATGAACTGCCGCCAGGCGGCCTGACAGTGCTGCGTATTTTGGGTTGATTGGCATGGATTTTGTGTGGTTGGCTATATAGATAGAAATTCATTATAATATATATATGTCGAAGATGGAACATTAGATGAAGGTGGCCTGGTAGGGATTAAGGAAGGGTAGAGGTAGTGAAGGTGGGACAAGAGATATAATATAAGGGAGAATGTAAATGTTTCTGCTGTATGTGCTAAGAAAGATTCCAGAAAGTATACTAAAGTAGTAAAACGGGAAGTGTGAATTAGCATGTGGTAATTTTGTTAATGTAGTGGTATGTTAATAAATGGGGTATGCATTTCGGTTTTAATCGAGATCATATACTCCTTGGTATTGCCATTATGATAATTAGGTTCTGGTTGTCTGCAAGAGGGAATTGGTAGTGAGATGTTGGTCTACTCTACAGTTGCGGCTAGGTGCAGAATACTTGGGTTTGGTGGTGTCTCGGGATGATCGAAGAATCCATATTCAAGATTAATTGGAGTTTACTCTTTTGTGAGACTAGGACATCAACGCAAGAGTGGATAGGTTATTTTCCAATCTCATTCCACAACGATGTTATACTCAACAAGGTGGTGTTTGATGATCCAAAGAGATAAATCGAAGACAGTGTATTAATGGTAGATGGATCAGAAAGGTGAGGACAAAATGTCGTGTGAACTAGAGTAACTTAGCAAAGACAAGAGAATAATAAACACAAAGGATCTAAACGGTGGAGGAGTCCTAGACTCGTTTTGAAGTAGATACTAGAATTTCAGTTTGGAGTGGTGAAGTTCTTTATTGCATTAGTACCCGAGGAAGAGTTGGTGTCAATAGTTTCTAATCAGATGGTTTCGCGGGGAATGGGAAGAAAGGGAAGCAAAGGAATAGATATTGAAGATTTGATGGCAAGGACTTAATGTAAACACTTTAATGATTGCAAGTTTTAGTGCATCTTGCTTAAAAAAAAACTAGTGAGCTAAACCATTTAAGTGAAGTATTGACTAAGATCATGGTGGTTCCATATGAGGCATTGGGTGGAAGGAGAGGCATAATGTCGTTGTGTGGATACCAGGATTAGGAGTCGGTGATTATTAGACCAAGTTGCTGCAGCAGACGACGGAGAGGGTTAGTTTAATCTAAGGCTGGATGTGTGCGCCAAAGAACAGACAAAAGTTGTAGGTATGTTTGAGGAGAAGGTCGTGGGAGTTTTAGGCTAGAGAGCATGTGATTCTCAGGAGTAAACTCAGGAAGCAAACTCGGAAATTCATCAGACCATATCAGATAACACGAAGGATAGGTCTAACAGCCTATGAGATCGCTTTATCATCGCACTTGGCAAAATTGCATATGGGATTTATAATTAAGGAAGTACACTGCAAGTCTTACGCATGTGTTGGAGGAGGACGACGTTCAAGTGAGTGAGGATCTAACAGTGAGAGTTGGATCAGTGCGCATCTTGGGTTTTCGAGTTAAGCAATTCAGAGGGAAAGAGATCAGAACTGTGAAAGTCCTCTATGACGAGGCAACCCAAGAGATGACTTGGGGGATGGAAGATCGCATAAGGCAATCCTATCTGCACTTGTTTCCTGGTAAGTCTAATTTTCGAGGACGAAAATCTTTTAAGGTGGGGGGAATGTAAGACCCAAGAAATTGAAATAACTAAATAAATAATTAATTAATAAATGCGGGCATTGGGAGCCTTTATGACATTAAATATTGATTAATGTGATGTGGAAAAGTATTAGCTCAAATGGTTCATAGTACTTTGATTGTGTGAGAGGACTTGGGTTCAAGTCCTATGTATGCCAATTATGTGTTGTTTGATATTATTATTAATTTTTAATAATAATATGCATGATCATGTTGAGTGATAACACGATTATAGAATTAGGTGAATTATCACAAAATATAAATTACTTGAGTGGTTAGGCATTGATTTAATGATAAGCATGGTATGGGTTCAAACCTTGGTGAACTCATATTTAACTTTCTTTTTGTTAAAAAACTTAGTTGTGGCCTGAATATGAAAGGGTAGAGAAAACCCTAACAGAAGCCCCTCCAAAGAGGGGCTAAAAAAACAGCCAAATAATGGGTTTTGAATAACAATTAAGCTTACCATAAAGTTAATTTCCTTTTTTTTGCATTTACCAACATTAAGGCAACCTTTAAAAGGCAAATTCAGGTGAGAAGAGGGGTTTTTAGCATCTGTTATTGTGGCATAGGTAGAGGGATACGAAAATTTAGAGTGAATTGTGCGGATTGAGAGCTGATTTGGGAAAGAATCAAAGAGAGGGCATTGGTGCTCAAGGGAAGACGCGTAATTCAAATTCTAAGCAAAGGAAAGTCCTAGGTAAGGGGAGCTGACTAGTTTAATCTCTTCCTTTATAAGAAGATTTTAAGTTTTGTTTGATTGAATTATTGTTTACAATAAAAAAAATGTGATGCATTTGTTTTATATTTTAGAAATTTTGATTGTAATAGTGATATAATATCATCAAATTTTTGTTTGAATGTTAAGTATGTGATTGATGAATTTTAGTGATACGAAATCTAATATAGCATGAATGAATTGAGGTTTTCTTGATTTGTGGGTGAATGATGCAAAGGAAAGGTTAGGGTATATGTTTTTCTTGTACAGTGGCGTGACTTGGGGTTGCACTCTAAAGCTTTCATTTTTTTTGGTTATATGAAAAAGTAGATAAATGTGGTGTTATGGTATGCTATAATATTTTAGGAGGATATTTTACGACATTCATCATATAGTAATTTATATAATATTAAAGAAAAAAAAGGAAACAAATTATCTACTTTTGGTGTAGAGCATCGATTACACTAAATAGTTTTTTTAATATAAATATATATTTAAAGAAGGTTAGAAGTGGGGTTGGCTTTCTTTCTTTTCTTTTTTTTTTGTTGTATTTGATATTATATATGACTTGTAACTTTTGGGTATTAAGTTTTGGTAGTGACTAAACTTTTGGTATGCTGCAGTTAAGGTTTTAGAATAATTAGTAATTTTTTTTGGTAGTGTTTTCTTATAGAAATTGTGATATGGTATAATTAGTAATTTTTAATATATTATATAAGAGGGGAATGGAATAGTTATAGAAAGTGGTTTATAAATGGGGATTGCCGATGTGATTTTATTAATTTGGGTTGGTATTTAATTAATTGGCTTTAGTTGCATTCGACTTCTAGGGTGCGTATTTAGAGATCTTCTTCTAAACACAACACATTTATTGTTATTATTATTATTATTATTATTATTATTATTATTTATTTATTTATTATTATTATTATTATTTTATTTTACTATTATTATTTTTATTTTTATTATTATTATTATTATTCTTCTTATTATTATTATTATTTTATTATGATTATGATTATATTATTTTATTATCATTATTAACTTTATCATTTTTTTATTTTATTTATGATTTTATTCTACATTGTATTTCATTTTATTATTATTATCGTTATTATCATTATCATTATCATTAATTAGTAATTATTATTTGGGTTCTAGATGTTTGAGAATTGAATTATTTAATACTAGGAACTTAATTAGAGTACCTAAAACCAGTAGTGTCACATTATTGGTGTAGCCCCTGACGGTGAAGAGTGAAGCGCTAAGAAATAACCAGATATAGGGAAGCTTTGTGTGTCGTGATGCTTGACAGTGTTGTGGAACCGTCAAGCAGTCTGCACTTCCATTTCACCTGGTGGCGCTTTGGCAACGCCAGGCGATAGTGCAGGAGCAAGGGTCCATTGCAGATGAATTTGCATGGATGGGTTTGTGGGCTCGGCTAGGGATATGCTGGATTAGTTACGAGCGGGGAGGTTTGTAACAAAGATTTGAGATGCGTGATTGATGCGGGCGGGGAGGTTCGTAATTATTGTACTCTTGTGTGGGGATACGAGCGGGGAGGTTCGTATGTTCCGTGCTCACACTTGAGGTTACTATGAGCGGGGAGGTTCATAGAAGGTGTTATCGCATGTTGGACTACGAGCGGGGAGGTTCGTAGAGTTAGACCATGAGCGGGCAGGTTCGTGGAAGCATTGGAATCCCTAAGACCAGCTTCAGCGTGTATCTTGTATAGGGCAGTGTGTTTTTCTTAATTTCGTTTTAATTTGTTGCGATATGGACTTGGACCAAGAGATGCTTGACTATGTCATGAGCGGGTAGGTTCATGGCTAGTGGTGAACATGTGATAATATGAGCGGGGAGGTTCATATTATGATGCTCTCGTGTGAGGATACAAGCGGGGAGGTTCGTATGTTCCCTGCTCACACTTGAGGGCTGCTGCGAGTGGGGAGGTTCGTAGCTGTTGGATCACGTGTGTTGGACTACGGGCGGGGAGGTCCGTAGAGTTAGACTACGAGTGGGGAGGTTTGTAGAGGTAGGACCACGAGCGGGTAGGTTCGTGGAAGCATATATATCCTGGGTCCATGGTCATGAAATTGTGGATTGGAAACCTTAGGGCAATAAGGTTTCTTGGTTAAGCATTGGTTGAAATAAATTAATTTGGGGGTGAAATTCTATGTATTAAATTATATGTTTATATTGTTACATGAGCTCACCCTTTCTGTGTGTGTTTGGCGATGATCGTGTAATTCGTTACACAGGAGCACACATTGTTTCAGGTGGAGTTGGTGACACTTAAAGCCGGAAAGGGGTTAGCTTGGAAAGTTTTATAGACTATATTTGACTATTTTGTAAACATTTAGTTGATCATTTTTGAACTATGTAAACATGGAGTTTACTTTATGGTTTTGAATTTTGATACATTTTAGTAAGGTTTTAATTTTCCCGCGTTTTGGGAAAGAACTTTGAACAATAATGACATATTTGATATTATTTTGCTTTATTTTATTTAAATTAGTAATATCCGACCGAGATGTTACAAATAGGAAGCAGATTAGCATTCCTAAGGTGCCGAGGTTCTCATGACTAAGGGTTGAAGGTTTTGAAAGCCTTTTCCAACAACTAAAGCATCAAAAGTTGAAGACATTCCTTGAACTTTTAGGAAAAATTTATCCAGACTTGGTGAAGGTGTTTTTTACCGACTTAGAGTTCAAAAATGATGTCCTGCTGTCCAGCATCAAGGGTGTTCGAATGAAGATCAACAAGAGAGCTTGGAAAGATGTGGTTGGACTTAAATCCAAGGGTGTGCAAGTGAGGAAAGGTGAAATTGGGGTTGTTTCAGAATTCAACAAGATGCAATACTATGGTCAATGCTTGAGGAATCCTGTTGCTGAAATCAAGCACTTTCATGTTGGTGGTCTCAAGGTGAATCAAAGGTTGCTTGGTATGATTATCACAAAAATTCTTATTCCACGTGGTAGCAACCATTCAACATTGAATGAGGGAGATTTGATACTCATGTACTGCATTCAACACAACATCCAAGTGGATTGGATCTATGTGTTTCGTGATCACATGCTCAAGGCCAAGAGGCTCACGAATTTCAGGCTGCCATATGTGGTTTTGGTGTCAAAATTCATTGAATACTTTGAATTGATGTAGTGGATGAGCTAGAAGAGTCAACTGGACTGTTGAACCATACCTCCAATCAAAATTTGCACAAAATGGACTTTATCAATTTGGGAAATGGATGGACAACTACTGATGCTGTAGTTGGTGGTGCACATGACCATGAAGCTGGCCCAAGTGGTGCAAATCAAGAGGAAGAACCAACTGCTAGACCCATGGACTTAATTCCCTATAACCCTCCAGAGGATAGAGGCTCTGTGTACTCACATTTTGAGAGGATGGTCCTGAACCAGCTGCATGAGCTCAATGTGTCCCAACATGCACATCACAACTATTGTAATGAGAGGTTCAATGCATTAGATGGCCAAATTCATGATATCCATGATACGCTGAACTCATTCCAGACCAGAAATGATCCTCAGGATGACTGAGTGTGTTGGTTGTTTAGGATCATGCATTGCATCCATGTGTTTGTGCTTTTTCAGTTTCAGCTATGTTAGTTTTAGTTGGTTATTTTTTGTTTCAGTCGGCTGATTGTATCAGCTTTATCATTTTTCTTCTCTGTTTCAGTTTCTGTTGGTTGTATTATGTTCAATTATTAATGAAAGGATATGCAATGCTTGTTCTCTTTATGCATTTGTTTTGTTTGATGAATCCAAAGGGGGAGAAAAATTGGAAAATGGATAATTGATCACATTGAACTAAGCATTAAAATTGGAATCAATAATCAAATATGAATTTGAACCCATATTATTCATAGGGGGAACATGTCTATATTTGTGTGCTTGCTAGCTTGTGTGTATTGCTAATGTAAATGTTTTTCAGGTTCACAAGTGTCGCAACCGGAATCGCGATAGGACGATGAACCAAAAAAGAAAACAAGTTTGAAAGAGATTTGGAGTCGCCACCATATTTATTTATGGAAAACTATGAAAAACCATAAAAATAAAACAAGTCTGCGAAAAACCAGATTTTAGGTCCGGGAGTCGGTTACGCATAGGGAATGTGTTAGGACCCTAGAGTGCCCGCCCGAGCGATACCTTTAATTAAAAATGTAAAGTCGATGTGGATTTCAAAATGTTAATTTTCCCCCAAAATAATAAGACAAAAATGCTAAAAAGAAACAAAAATATTTGTTTTTATTTTTTGGGCCCGACAAGGATTGACTTTGGTCCTACGTATTCTCATTAAAAATGAGAAATCAGGGTTACATAGTTCTTTAAAAGATATTTGGAAAATGATTTGATTTTTTTTGGAAGTGGACCAGAAAAGGACTGGCCTTGCTCCTACGTATCTCACCGCGGAGAATCAAGGATCACGTAAATCTTAAAAAGACTTTTTTCTTGAAAATGTTGATATTTTTGTATTTTGAATTTTTTTTTGTTTTTTTCTTGGTATTTTTGAATTACTTGAAAATATGTGATACACGACTCGAGCGGTCGAACGAACACTAAAAGAGAAATAAAACTACTTTTGGTATTTTTGAAAATGAGTATCACACGGTGCGAGTGACCGGACAAACACTAAAAGAGAAAGAAAACTATTTTTCATTTTTTGAAAATGAGTGTCACATGGTGCAAACGATCGGACAGACACAATAAAGCAAAAGAGAATATTTTTTCGTTTTTTAGAATTTTCTACTTTTTTGTATTTTTTATAATTTAAAATATTTTTGTTTTCTCTTTTTTTTTAGAAAAAATTTAATAACAAAAAAAAAGGAAAAAAGTGAAAAAAAAA
>Ga0214543_1008699_pt1 | contig 16396 bp, 12 predicted proteins | sample CNSS2metaG_FD_160094 | JGI IMG/M metagenome (GOLD analysis project Ga0214543, IMG submission 160094) | Root nodule microbial communities from cowpea collected in UCLA plant growth center, Los Angeles, California, USA - CNSS2 | ecosystem: Host-associated > Plants > Roots > Nodule | place: USA... | reverse complement strand
AAAAAATCAAAATTTAGGGGGACTCCCTGCCCCCGAAGAGATCCGCCTTTATATATATATATATATATATATATATATATATATATATTGGAACACTAGGGGTGCTTCAACCTGTATACAAATATAAAAAGTTTTCATAATATAGTGTACCTACAATATAAAATGATCGGTGCATTTATAAGTCAAAAAATCATAACTTGTATTCATCCATCAGGACAGTCCAATTGTAAATCAAACACCATATATAGCAATTGTTGTATGGTCGATGTAATGTATCATGTCTTGACAGCGATCCCCCACAAAATAATCTGCCTAATTATGCTTTGCATCGTATTTAACACTAGTATATATGTATTTACTACACGTATTTATTGTACTGTGTGTATATACTTTATATATTTAATCATACATGTATGTGCTATATCCTCCTATCCCTAAATGGAATATGTAAAAAAACATTGTACTTCTGGATATTTGCTGATAAAACTTACAATGGATAGAAAATAAATATTCAGGAATAACGAGTACGAGTATTTTTTATATCTAGGAGACAGATATAAGTATCATAGTACCCGTGAATATTAAAAAAATATGCGGGTACCCACATAACGGATACCTGCATGGACATGAGGATGGATACTAGGCGAATATTTATCCAATGGGTAGGGTATATGGGAACTATTACCCATACCATACCCACCATGTTAACATCCCTATAATCCCATACCTCCATAATTACAGTGATCGTTAAAAATATCAATTGAACAAGGTTCTCGGTTTTCAAATGAAATATCTAGGGGTGGTATTGCAGGCTTTTTCGGCGGGTTGGCCCGTTGAAAAAACACGGGACGGGCAGAGATATTGAGCATGCTGGCTCACAAAAGTCCACCGTGCATAACTCGTGACCTACGTGGGTTGGCCTGCAATGTGCATAAGAAATAAAAATTAAAAAGAAAAAAAAAACTTGTATTTTTGTATATTGGTTACATTCCTTTTGGATCTCTACATGAACGTTTCAAATTCTTGTATGAGTGGAAAAAACCAGTGTTATGTATTTTTTTAATGTGCTAACATTTGAAGAATACATTGTACATGTCAAAGTACAAATATGAATATGATGAAAATGTTGAATTATCAATTTATCATTCAACGGTCCAAAGTCTTTGCTTAATTTATTGAACTTGTTAAAGTTTCCCAATTTGTTAAACATTGAAAGCTTTATCATAAGAATTTATTTTTCAAAAAAGAAAAAATAGTGGGCCAGCTTGCGGGCCAAAACTTATGCGGGGTGGACCAAACTTTTCAGTCCTCATTTTCAACGCGGGACGGGCTTGCCTGACTGCATTTTACAGGCCAAGTGCGGGATGAGCTTAAACAACGAAATCACATTTACAAACCTGAACTGCAAAGTTGATGTAAGAAATAGATCCAAAGGCAAGCGTCTGTGTGAAACTAAGAATGGAAAGTATTGTGGCGCGAGTGATGTTTTGAACTGATAACCTAGTCTAACACAATGCTAATTGAATTGTAAAACCTTAAATTTAACAAGCAATCAACACTGAAATGAAAATCTAATTCTACTTAATAAGATTAATGGAAATAACTGAATTTACTACCAAAAACTAGAGGTGTCAATTTGGCCTCTAGTCCATGGGCCAGCCCTGACCCACTCTTCATAAATCCCCCTTTTAGGGGGTCCCCAAATGAGGGGCCAAAAAAAGCTCCAGCCCCTAAAGCCCTCTCTCTAGTGGGTTAGGGCTAGAGCTAAAGTGGGTTAGCCCCCCTAAATAATACTACATTAAGCCAGAGTCAAAAATCAAGGCGAGCGACCCGGACAGGCCCCATGACGCGGATGAGTCTGACGACAGAACGAGCTTGACTGTGTCATAGGGCCCGTCTGGATGGTCGAGCCCATCTGTGTTGTAGGGCCCGTTAGGGTCGTCGGGCTCGTTCGGGTCATCAGGCATGTCTGGGTCGTCGGGCCCGTCCAAGTCATCATGTATGTCTGAGTCATCGGGCCCGTTCGAGTCATGGGGACTGTCTGGATCATCGGGCTAGTTCTGGTGGTCGGGCCCGTTCGCATCGTTGGGGCCTTCTAGGTCATCAGGCCCATTCAGGTCATCGAGCCCGTTAGGATCATCGGGCCCGTCCGGGTCGTCGGGCCTGTCCTGGTCGTCGGGTCTGTGTGGGTCATCTGTCTCGTTCAGGTCGTCGAGCCCATCAAGGTCATCGGGCCTGTCAGGGTCATCAGGTCCGTCTGGGTCGTCGGGCTTGTCCAGGTCATCGGCCATATTCGGGTCGTCGAGCCCGTTCGGGGCGTGGGGATTGTTAGGATCATCAGGCCCCGTTTGGGTTGTGGGGACTGTCTGGATCATCGAGACCGTCTGAGTCCTCGGGCCGATTTGTGTTGTAGGGCCCGTCCGAGTCCTCGGGACCGTCTGTGTCGTCGGTGTCGTCTGGGTTGTCGGGCACGTCCGGGTCATCGGTATCGTCCTGGTCGTTGGGGTTGTCCTGGTTGTTGGACTCGTTCAGGTTGTCGGGCCAATCCAGGTTGTCGGGCCTGTCCGTGTTGTCGGGCGTGTCCTGGTTGTAGGGCCGTTTGTATTGTGGGGCATGGTCGTCGGGCCCGTTCGGGTCGTTGAGCATGTCTGGATCATCGGACTAGTTCGAGTCATCGTTCTTGTCAAGATCATCGAGCAGGTCCGAGTCGTTCGACCTATTTGGGTCATCATGCTTGTCCAGTTCATTGGGTTTGTCCCACAAATAATAATATATTTTTCATGTGGAAGATGAAAGCCCATGGATTGGCCCTAGCCCACAGGGCTTTTGTAGGATTTTTGGCCCTATGAACTTTTTTAGTGTGGGTTTTTTTTTAATGTGGGCTTTTTTGGCCCTAGTCCATAGGGCCAGGGCCAAGTCCTGTGGACTGGACCAAATTGACACCTCTACCAAAAACTATAAGCTGAAAAACATGTTGGAATTTTTAATTGAACATCTAAACAAGAAGCACTCAAGTAGGGTGTTAATTCGGGTTCGACCCGACAGGTCGGCCCGCTAACCCGAATCAAAAGTAACACCCACCATCGTCGTCGTACCCACCATTGTCGCTACCACACCATCGTTAGAGAAGAAGAACGGTAACGATTGAGTTAGGTGGTGCCCCTTGCTTTGTGCTATTCTGACTTTGCCCTAACCTCTAATATAAAAAGATGTGATTCGTCAATCTAAAGGTTTGTGGGATTCACTGTCGCATCGTCTATTTGAGATAAGGGTAGGATTCATCCTTGCATTGATGGTATGGAAGGTGGATGTTGTGGTCTAGGTTCGCTCTCTCTCGCTTCATCTTTATCTCTCTTGCGTATGTTTTCATCGATCTTGCTTGCATCTTTTGTGCAACGTTAGGTGAGTTGGCGGGCTAACCCACCCTGTAGCACGAGATTGCAGGTTAGGTGGGTTAGGCGGGTCAGGTCATGTTGGGATGGTGAATTAAAAAGCTAACTCGTGCCGCTTGAATGTAGTCGAGTTAATGGGCTGGCCCGTCAGGTCCAACCCACTCTGACATCCCTAGTTCATGGTGGTAAAACCCAATCTCGTTCGGATGAATACATTTTATTCTAAAAATTCAAAAATAGAAAAAAATAAAAAGGAATTAAAGAAAAGTTCTTCAAAAAATAATAATTAATTAATAAAAAATAATTAAAAAATATTTTAATAAAAGGATGATAAGAAAAATAAATAAAACAAAAAACAAAGAGAAAAAATATAGAGTTTAATCCTTTTTATTACTTTCTTTTAACACTCACACACTAATTTTGTTTTTATTGGTCCAAGTAGTCCAAAAATCTAGTTTTCGTCATTTTCACACTTCTCTACATCTCTTTTTGGCACCTCTACTTTCCTCTCCATTCATCTACTCCTTTTTTTCTCCATTCCTAACTTCCAAAATCACTCATGCTTAGAGATGACAAATAAACTCACACTCGTGGATACCGTGCGAACTTATTCTTGTTTTGACGAGGAATATCCGCATTGAGTGCCTTTCTAAATGACTTTATCAAGGAAGAAGTCCATGTAGAACAACCACCAGGATTCACAGATTATGAATTCCCAGATCATGTGTAAAAACTTAAGAAAGCACTCTACGAACTAAAGCAAGCTCCTAGATCATGGTACGAGAGGTTAAGTGAATTCTTGATGCAAAGTGGTTTTCAAAGGGGTAAAGTAGACTCTACCATTTTCATCAAGAAAGCTGAAAATTATCTACTATTTGTCCAAATATATGTGGATGACATCATATTTGGATCCACCAACAATCTCCTATGTCAAGAATTCTTTAAGTGCATGCAGGATGAGTTTGAAATGTCCATGATGGGGGAGCTGCATTTCTTTCTTGGCCTCCAAATAAAACAGGGAGAGCATGGTCTCTTCATTCATCAATCAAAATACTGCATTGAACTGCTGAAAAAATTTAACATGGAAACCTGCAAAGAATCCTCAACTCCTATGGCTACTAATTGTTATCCAGATGCAGTTGAGGCAGGTCCTACAATTGACCAAACTAAATATCGAGGTATCATTGGTTCATTACTCTACCTCACTGCTAGTCGTCCAGACATTATGTACAACGTGTGTGTGTGCGCCAAATTTCAGTCCTGTCCCAAAGAGTCCCATTTAAGTGTTGTTAAACGGATCCTCAAATATTTAAAAGGCACTAGAAACCTAGGACTGTTGTATCCTCATGGCACAACTATATCTCTCATAGGGTATAGTGATTCAGACTTTGGGGGTTGTAAAACAGATAGGAAGAGCACCAGTGGAACCTGCCTTCTCTTAGTCTGCTCCCTAATCTCATGGCACTCCAAAAAGCAAGCCTGCGTTGCTCTTTCCACCACTGAGGCAGAGTATATAGTTGCTGGCAGCTGCTATGCCTAGTCCATTTGGATTAAAAATCAACTGGAGGACTATGACATTTATCTTGATCACATTCCTTTAAAATGTGACAATACAAGTGCTATAAATCTCACTAAAAATCCTGTTCTACATTCTAAGACCAAACACATTGAAATCAGGCACCCTTTTATTAGAGATCATGTGTCAAAGGGAGACTGCAAAGTTGAACACATTGACACTCACAATCAATTGGCCAATATCTTTACAAAACCCCTAGCCCGAGAGAGGTTTTACACTCTTAGAAATGAGTTGGGTATCCTCAACGTCACTTGCTCTCATTGAGCATCTGTTGTATCCTCCCCATTTACATTTGCATATTTCTTATCTGTTTTATTATTCTCTGTTCTGTTTTGTTTGTAAAACATTTATTTTGTATGTTGTTATTCTCTCTCGTGGTCACATATATGTTGGAAGAATTAACTGACATAATTTTACATACCTGTTTTATTTTTCCCTTGCATCTATTGGTGTGCATTTTGTGTGTTGTTTGCATAGTTGCTAGCCTAATTCTGCCTTAATCGATTATCGTGCCTCATTCAGTCAATTTTCTCAGCAACTAATTGCACAATACTCCACTAAGTTGACCTTGTTAATCCATTAGGTTAGTGCCTACCTGCCCCCTTGCTCTTTCTCACACCCAGACCTCGACACCTTGGTTCACACCCTACAAAACCTAGGCATCACTTTTCCTTTTCGACCCCCTGCTCCATCCCTCGTATGCCCTTTCTCCACATCAGTCATGGCTTCATCCTCCTCCTCTTGCAAGCGAATCAAACAGGTTGCAACCAAACAACGAGATTCAGATATTGATGGTTGGATTAGTGACCCCGAAGCTCAAGACACCTTTGTGCGCTCCTTTCGAAATTGCAAGATCATTAATCACAAGTATGCTGATCTTCCTTTCTTCCAGACCCATGTTTTTGCTTTTCCCACTCTTCTTTCTTTCCAAAGCTTGGAGAAATTTGTCCAGCTCAAAGGCAATGTATACCCCGATCTCGTTAGGATTTTCTACGTAAATCTCCGGTGTGAAGAGGATCTTCTCACCTCTCACGTCAAAGGGGTCAACATCGTCTTGACCAAGGAGCTTTGGACCTCTATTGCTGGATTTCAGCCAGGTGGGCTTCCTGCTCATCGTGGTCTTCCCGGTGTAAATCGTCTAGACATCTACCAATCGTGTTTGAGGGATCCCACTGCCAAGCGCGACTACAATATTTTTAGGGCAGACGCGATGAAAAAGGATGAACGGGTGCTTGCTTTCATTATCTCTTGGATTCTGGTTCCTCACAACAGCAATCATGCTCAACTCACGACAGAGGATGTCTTTCTTCTCCATGCCTTCAAATGTAACCTTCTCATTGATTGGTTTGAGGTGGTCTCTGATACAATTCAGAAGGCTATTAAGCTACCTAATTATCCCCTGCCTTATGGTGTCATCTTGTGCAAAGTGTTTGAACACTATAATGTTAATTTCATTGGGAAACTTCCTATGGTTAGAACCATACTAGTCTGATTGGTGCAAATGCTCTTCACCACATGGGCATGGCTTTTAGGGGAAATATCTGGTGTTTCAAGGACAAAACTGATGAAGAACAAGCTGACAATGTCGAATCTTCTCCCGCTGTTGCTTCCTATACTGCTTATGAGCAAGAAATGCTATGCGTGGTCACCACTCTTCTCGACCATCATCAAACCTGGATGACAGCTTGCTCTGCTCAATACTGGTTGTGCACCTCCCAATTCGGCTACTGCTAGTGATTCTGCAGAGGGTACTAAGAGTGAGCACTACGAGGATGCCTTTGATGACAAATAGCTCTGTCCTATCCCCACACACCCACTTTTGTCTAACTACCCTTTAGGATAACCTTTTACGCCTCTTAGACTTCCTTTAGTTCTTAGTGAGGTGGTGTGTGTATTTTTAGTTGACCTCACACTGTTCTTTTTGGCTAGGATAACTTTCCTTATGGTCTGTACTGAATCAGCACTTTGCCTTGATTATTGGTTTTGCTCATCTATATATTGCTTTGATTGTTGTTTGTTCCTCGTTACTACTTTTGCTTGATAATTTTATCTACTGCGTGTCTCTATTGCATATATTTTCTTTGTGTTTCCCTTGCTGTCATGGCCATGCATCTACCATCATATTCAGTGTGGTGGTGTTCTGAATTGTTATTGCTCTTTTTGCTATTGTCCAAAGGGGGAGAAAGGTCGTTTGTATTGTTTCTATTTGCAAGACACATATTAGCCATCATCAAAAAGGGGAGATTGTTGAGAGGGGGAGCCTACTCAATTAAATGAAGATGGTTTTGATGATGTCCAAAGTTATGCAACTTGTGTATCACTAGTTTAGGATTAGTCCTAATTTTCTAGCTTGTTCATTAAATGTTGTAGATAAAGAATTACATGTAAAACAAGCTTGCATTGAATTGTATCAACCATCAAACTCTTGAATGTGACCAAAAGCAGAACTCGTAAATAGATTAGCTACTTAACTAATAGATTAGATGAGGGCACTGCATTGATGCAGTGAAAATACACTCACGATAATCTATTAGGTAAATTCCTAATCTATTAATAACTGCAACAGAACTCTAGTATAAAAATAGTTTTGAAATCAGTTTTGAAAATAGAGAGAAAACCAATTGAATTATAGAGAAACGAATTGAGAGACTGCTTTTCTGAGATCTACAGAGTTCTTGTGTGTTCTTGAGAGATCATTCAAGTTAATCTTCAAGAAGATTGATGGTGGATTCAACCTTGATGAGTCAAGCTTGGATCTAGGAATCAAGTGACAAATTTGCACAACTACTAGGTGTATTCGTTCCTTATTTATTTTCTTATTGTATTTCTGTTTACAGTGTTTCACTGGGTAAAGTGAAGGGCTAGGTGCAATTGTGTGGATGCATTGCATCTAAGGGGAGTTCTTGATTTGTAGATCAAGCTCCTTAGTCTTTAGGATCTTGAATTATATAGATGCTCTTGTAATTCTTGAATCTCTATTGTTTTAGTGAAATCCTCCTAAGTGGGTTGCTTATGAGAAGACTGGACGCATATTCATCTTGAATCGAACTAGTATATATTGTTGTGTTCTTTGTTTCTCTCCTCTTTTATACCTTTCTCAATTGCTTTACACAGTCCATTATCACAGAACTATAAAACTGGTTAATTGGGGTATAAAGGTTAAAGAAACTTTCAAGATTCTTTTAAAATTAGTAAAAGATTCAATAACCAGTTCACCCCCTTTTCTTGGTTGAGTTGGGTTAGAAAGATATGTTTTAACAATATGGGTATACGTATGGCGAATACCCAAGTTTTTCAATTGGATATGGGAATGTACATATATGCTCCGTCTCTGTTTAAATTGTTTAGTTTGTGATGAAATTCATCTGCATCTCCAATATAATTTTCATCTTATCACAACCTTTATGCAATTATATTCAAATGATGTATGTCAATTAAATATTTTTTATGTCTCACATTTGAATATTTTTACTCTTTTTTAATATTTTTATTTATTGTATATTTGTTTTTTCACATTTGAATGTTTAACACTATCAATTTTTATTTATTGTATATTTTTTTTTCACATAAAACTTTTATTTTGTAGGTCATATAAAAAAAATTATCTTCTTTATTTCATTATTATTGTTTTTTGTTTCATTTGAAAAGCACTTTTACTAAAAAAAATTTAATTATCTATCAATCATCGATAATTAAGTTGATATTTTTATCCTATATAATTATAATATAATTTATTTTTAAATATTTTGTATTGAAGAAACAATATTATTTTTAATATTAAATATTTAAATATTATATTTTTTTACCATAACTTTTTATTATTTTATAAAATTTAATTAATTGATATGAAATAGTAATACAGCCAATATGACTACATAATATGAGAATGCATAATATGAAAATGTAGATGAATTTTTTTCTCTAAAATAAAATATAAAATAACGAAATCCTTCTCCGTCTCATTCTATTTTCGCGCCATCCAAACTCACACTCCACTCCGAACACGACACTAAGTATCTGCTTCTCCCAACGGCATCTCCGGCTTCAGGCTTCAGCTCCTTCATCAATCTTCACACACACACATATATATTCACACATGTCACATATGTCAATTTAAATTCAAAAATACGTTGCAAAAATCACAAATCACTTCGATGAATAATCATCACTTAAGCAACCTATTTTTCCTTAAATTGGGAAAGAGTTTTAGTTTGAAAAAAATCTTTCACTTTAGTGTAAACCGAAGATTTTCTTCGTCTATTTTTCTTGAGTGAAAAATTAACTACGAGGAAAGAGAATTGTTCGAAATAATTTTTGTTTTAAATTAAAAAAAAATTAATTGGATTACAAACTTTTACTTGAGAAAAAATGTAAAATATAATAATTTGGCAAATTTTATAAATCTCAAAATTTATCAATTTTAACTCTGTTATCTAATTTTGAATATCAAAATAAAATTATTCTTAGATTAAACTATCATTTAAACGAAACGAAACATAACTATTCAACACTCAAAATAAGTCAAATTCACAACAAAACTAAATTATAAAATTTAGTTTATAAACAAATATTGTTGTACACTTTATTTACCTACTACTTGAATACTATTTGCTTAAGTTAAAAAAAAAAAAAAAACAATTTATCGGAGTTGGTCAAAGTCGACGAGAAGTAATCATACACATTCTCGTGACATTATATTTTGGGACCCTCGTCAAATTCTTCGAAACGCACTTTTAATTATTGAGTACTCAAGAAGGTCCCAAGTTGAGAAGTCAAAAGTGTGGTGAAATTTTAGGTTGCGTGTGTAGAATTGCTTCTTTACGTTTTTCTGTACAGTTGTCCAAATGAGTTGGAACACGCGAGTCAACCTGGTGGGTCGATCCGGGTCGGGTCGGGTTACCCATTTTGACAGTCCTATTTTTCTCTATCCTTTAATACCTTTTGCACATACAGAAAACGGGTAATAAATTAGAAAATAATATTATGATTTCTCTTTTATTTTTATTTTTTATTTTTGATGTCATTTAGTGCAAATTATTAATTTTTTCAAAAATATTAAATAAAAGTTAGAAAAAAAAGTCATAATATTTTTTCTAATAAATTGTAACATGAAAAGAAAAATATATTAAAATGTGGATAAATTATCAGCATGATGGTGATGTAGTTAATTCAAGCTACCTTTACAGTTTGTTAGTTTTACAATTTGTTTTGTATAATCAACTCTATAAATAGAGTTTCTATTTTCTCTGTAAAATAGTTGCAATAATAAAATACCAGTGTATGATTTCAATATTCACTTGTGTGTTGTGTGTGTGAGAGACCTCTGCCCATTATCCCTCTTTTATCTCTTCTTCTTCATCTGAACCCTAGCCCCCTTTTCTTCCTCCTTCTAACAGTGGTATCAGGAGCAGTAAGGTTCTGGATCTGTGTGAGTTGCTATGACAAATGGAGGTGGAAATTTTCTGGCAAATCTTCCAGTTCTTCATGGCAAGAACTTTGACTATTGGGTGATAAGAATGGGAGCCATTCTTGGTTATCAAGAAGTTCTTGAGGTTGTAAAGAATGGGGTTCCAGAAAAGGATGATGTTGCAACTAAAAAGAAAGATTGCAAGGCTCGTTGTTTACTTCATCAGTGTGTGGATATGGTGAATTTTGAGAAGATATCCAAAGCAAGAACAACCAAGGAGGCTTGGGACATCTTGCAGAATGCATATGGAGGTGCAGAAAGGACCAAGATGGTGAAACTCCAATCTTTTCGAAGGCAATATGAGTTATTGTCTATGGCTGATCAAGAAACAATGGTTGAATATTTCAATAAACTGCAATTGCTGGTGAATTCAATGAGGAATTATGGTTAAACCATCACAGATCAGAAAATGGTTGAAAAGGTACTGAGAATAGTATCCTCTAAATTTGACTATGTTGTGGCAGCAATAGAAGAATGCAAGGATATTGAACATCTGAAGATAGAAGAACTTCAAGGAACACTTGAAGCTCATGAATTAAAGATGGTGAACAAGATTGTTGAAAAGGCCAAGGAAGAGCAAGCTTTGCAGGCCCAGATGTCAAACATGGGTCATTCTTCTCGTGGCAGATGGAAGAAGAACAATTCCAGTGGCAGATTCAGTAAAGGAGGACGATCTGCCAATCAAGATCTGGCCTCAAGTGAAGGGAAATCAGAATCTTCTGACAAAACCAACAAAGATGGTTTTAGTGGTAGAGGAAGAGGTGGAAAGAAAGTGCAAGATTTAAGGAAGATTCAGTGTTACAACTGTGAAAAGTGGGGACACTATGCAACATATTGCTGGCATGGAAAAGGAAAGCAGAAAAGGGAATCTGGCCTGGAAGCAAATGTGGCTTAAGGGGACTCAGAAGAAGAACCAGTAATATTGATGGTTACTACCCAGGATGCAGAATTTGGGTCTAAAAACTGGTTTCTTGACACAGGTTGTAACAATCATATGACAGGGCATAAATATTGGGTTTCGAATCTTGACACTAGTTAGAAGAGTAAGGTCAGATTGGCTAATGATAATACAATTGAGGCTGCTGGAATTGGTGATATACATATCAAGAAAGATGGAAAAGTTGTGGCTGTTATTGAAAGTGTGTTGTATGTTCCAAGTATGAAATGTAATCTTCTTAATGTTGGGCAGCTAGTGGAAAAAGGTTTCTCTGTATGCATGAAAGATGATCTACTGAAAGTATATGATTCAAAATAGAGGCTTATTCTGAAATCTCCACTCTCCAAGAACAGAATCTTTCAGACAAGATTCAATTAGATTGAAAATCATTGTTTGGCTGCTACAATAGTGGACAAAACTACTTGGTTGTGTGTTTCATTTAAGGGTGTTTGGATCTGTGTGTTATGCACATGTTCCAAATGCTAGGAGAAGGAAGTTAAAAGACAAGAGTAAGCTCATGGTGTTAGTAGGATATCATCCAACAGGAGCATATAGATTGTGTAATCCAGTCACCAAAGAAATCTGCATCAGCAGAGATGTTGTTGTCAATGAAGAAGAATCTTGGGACTGGACAACTCAGAACAACAGTAGAAATCAAGGAGTGTCTGTGGTGATTGGATGAGATGAAAATAGGAGTGAAAGTTCTGGAAATACTGCAAGTTCTAGAGAGACTTCTGATAGTGAAACAACTCCAGAACAACCTCATCGGGTGCAAAGAGAGTCTAGGCAGAGGAGATTACCTAGGTCTATGGTGGATTTTGAAATTTTCCCAGATAATGCTGTTACAGATGAAGGGGATTTAATGCATTTTGCACTACTTGTTGAAGTTGAGCCTGTTAATTACCAAGAGGCCTTGGGTCAAGAATTGTGGAGACAAGCAATGATGAAGGAACTGTAGGCTATTGAGAAAAGCCAAACTTGGTTTTTAACTGAGTTACCAGTGAATAAGAAACCCATTGATGTTAAATGGGTTTTCAAGTTAAAACTCAATCTAGATGGAAAAATTTCTAAAAGGAAGGCAAGGCTGGTTGCCAGAGGTTTTCTACAGAGAAAAGGTCTGGATTATTCAGAAGTGTTTGCTCTTGTGGCCAGAATTGAAACTATAAGGTTGGTGGTAGCTTTGGCCAATGGTAAAGGGTGGCCCATGTTTCAGCTGGATGTAAAATCAGCTTTCCTAAATGGACCACTTGAGGAAGAGGTGTATGTGACACAGCCTCCTGGGTTTGAAATTGAAGGAAGTGAGAAAAAAGTTTATAGGTTAAGGAAAGCCTTATATGGCTTAAAACATGCTCCTAGAGCCTGGAAGAGGTTGATTGATGCATTCATGATAAGGCATGGTTTTTAGAAATGTTCAGTAGAGCATGGAATGTATGTAAAGGGGTAGAATGGTTTGAATCTGGTACTCATGTGTATCTATGTGGATGATCTGTTGATAACAGGAAGTGATTTGATTGAGATTGAAAAGTTTGAAACCACCTTGATGAGTGAATTTGAAATGACTGATTTAGGGAGGGTGAAGTATTTTTTGGGAATGGAATTTGTTGAGACTGACAGAGGAATTGTTTTGCACCAACATTAGTACTCTATTGAAGTATTAAAGAAATCCAGCATTGAGAACTACAATGCAGCAATCACTCCAACAGAGGTAAATGCCAGTAAAATAGAAGATGTGGAAGAAGAGGTAGACAACACTCCATTCAAACAAATGGTGGGTTCACTTAGATATTTGTGCAACAACAGACCAGATATTTGTTTTGCAGTAGGAGTAATAAGCAGATATATGCATCAGCCAAAGAAAGTGCATTTACTTGCTGCCAAAAGAGTGCTCAGGTATATTAAAGGAACAATTGGGTTTGGTATGGAGATTGCAGTGACAGAAGAAGCACAAGTGGGTTTTTGTTCAAGTTTATGGGAGCACCAATCTCACGGTGCTCTAAAAAATAGCCAGTGGTAGCACTATCCTCATGTGAAGCTGAGTACATTGCAGGAACTTATGCTGCATGCTAGGCAGTTTGGCTACAGTCTGTGTTGTCAGAGATGACTATAGAGGTTAAAGAACCTATACAGTTGCTTGTTGATAATAAATCAACAATCAACCTAGCTAACAATCCAGTATCACATGGCAGGAGCAAGCATATAGAGACCAGATTTCACTTTCTAAGGGAGCAAGTCAACAGTGGGAAACTCAAGCTCGTCTATTGCCCTACACAACAACAATTAGCAGATGTTTAAACCAAACCTTTGAAGAAGCAGAGGTTCGAACATTTGAGAAACGATCTAGGCATTTTTTGAAGCTCTAAGCTTGAATTAAGGAGGAGTGATGTAGTTAATTCAAGCTGCCTTTACAGTTTGTTAGTTTTACAGTTTGTTTTGTATAATCAACTCTATAAATAGAGTTTTTGTTTCCTCTGTAAAATAATTGTAGTAATAAAATACCAGTGTATGATTTCAGTATTCACTTGTGTATTGTGTGTGTGAGAGACCTCTGTCCATTATCTCTCTTCTATCTCTTCTTCTTCATCTGAACCCTAGCCCCCTTTTCTTCCTCCTTCTAACAGATGGTTGCCATTAAATGATATTAATCTTGTTCTGACTAAACCACAATGGCGTGAAGGGAAAGGGAGGGAATAAAGATCGCATGCGCAACGTGCGTAAGCGAAAATGGAAATATGAAAGGGTATGAAGGGGATTTGATGACGGTTCTACAATGACCGAGATGAAAATGTGACTTGAAAATGTATTTAGATATGTTCGTTTGCATTCATTTGTGAGTGTAGATTTGCATGTAAGTTGCAAAACTTGACACTCTTTAAAATGATAAGATGGGCAGGGAAAGTCAGATCATCATATTAAAATTGCTTTATTATCCCTCTCTTTTAACAATTTAATTTATTATATTTATTATAATATATATATATATATATTAATAATAACTATAATTATTATTAGTATTATATAATAAAAAATATATAATAATTATATATTTATTATATGGATATTGATAATACTATATTATATATATATATATATATATATAATTTTAATTCTTAATTATTATAATAATTAGTATTATATAATAATAGTAATAATAATATTATTATTATTATTCATATAAATATATTTTGTAAATAAATTAATTCTATAAAATAAAATATATTTAAATAAATGTGGAGTTAAAATTAAACAGTCTATATTATAAATTATTTTAAATTATAATTGAGAATAATAATTATTATTTTAAGTTATTAATTATAATATAAATAAATTATACTTTTTGTAATTTTAAATAACATTTTTAATTTTATTTTAATATCATTTATTCTATTTAAATTGAAGGGTATAATGGTAATCATACAATTTATTCTATTAAAAATTATAATTTATTAAATTTTATCAATCATGTCTTACACAAAGTTTCATAAACTCTTCACTCATATCCACTCAAATTATACAATCTTTCCTTTAATCCAAACAACCCCATCTTTACTTGCAAAGCAACTCAAATCAACGCAAATCCACTCCCCCAAATTCACACCCCAATCCAAACTCCAATCCAAACACAACATAAATGGTCGTCGTGTTTCAGTTGAGGAAAGTGGTTATATAGTTATCGTTATTTGATGTTGTAGAACTCCTTTTTTTTTTCACAGGTGAATGTAATTAGATTATTAAGATTTTAATTAAATTATTAATACTTTGAATATAATAAAATTATTAAATTTTTTTGTTATCATCTTTTAAAATAATTTTAAACAAAACTAATAACTAAAATATTACAGTAAACATTCTCTTAAGTTCGCAATTTGATATTGAAAGTTTGATGTAGACTTAACTGGGATGCATACTTATGGAATTTTAAAAGTCATATTACAACATGAGATATTAAGAGTCATATAATTTAGAGTATGATATGAAAGATATAGGATATATGATAGATATAAGAGATATGTTACCAAAGAAACTTGATATTTTATTTTATTCATATATTTTCTATATATATATATATATATATATATATATATATATATATATATATAAAAAAAAATATAAAATAATATAAAGTCAAACAACTTTACGTGATATTTACTGAAAATAAAGTCACAAAATTATTGATCCGAGAATTTTTCATTTTTCGAGAATTTTCCCTTTTTAAATGCAGATTTAGGCGGGATGCGGACTTAAATGAGTATGGACTTAAGTGAATGTTGACTGTAGTTATAAAATTAATAAAAAATAATTAATATATATATTTTTTGGAATTTTAAAAATAACTTAAACAAATTTTGATGATTTTAAATCTTTAATGTCTTTTAAATAATAATAAAATATAATATATTTTATGAGAGTTTTTTATTGTTAAAATATTATTGAATAAGAATATATATTTCTACGGTTTACAACTCCCCAGTAAATGTTTTAGCAACAATTCCAACATTTAAAATTGTCCTATTCAACCTTAAAAGGTATTATTAAAAAATATTCATCTAATTAAAATGTAAAATATAAAATAAATCAATATGTATAGAATTTAAAATTGCATAAAATCAAATTTGAAAGATATATAAAGATTAAAATAACAATTATAGATTTTGAAAAGTAATTATATAGTTTTTAAAAAATTTTGTTGAAATTCTTGTAAAAATATTAGCGGAATAAATTTACATATGAATTCAATTTTTTTGCAAAAAAAAAAATAGTTGGGATTTTGTTTTTGGAAGAATTTACATACGAATTTGAAATTGTAAGAAATTACGTCAAAAATCTAAATTTGTAGTAAAAAGTACCAATGTTTTCTGAATTGATTTTTTTCATTATAAAAATTGCTTATGAATTTTCTTTTCGAATGAAAATTTGTTGAGGATATTTTTCAAATAAAATGTTATAATAAATTTTTTACAAATTTTTAAATTCTGTTAACTAATTATCTTTCAAGAAATTATTTACCAATTGAAATTCGTAATATA
>Ga0214543_1008696_pt1 | contig 16399 bp, 18 predicted proteins | sample CNSS2metaG_FD_160094 | JGI IMG/M metagenome (GOLD analysis project Ga0214543, IMG submission 160094) | Root nodule microbial communities from cowpea collected in UCLA plant growth center, Los Angeles, California, USA - CNSS2 | ecosystem: Host-associated > Plants > Roots > Nodule | place: USA... | reverse complement strand
TTCCTTAATAAAAAAATTGGTTAAAATATTATGACGCAAAATATTCTATTCGAAAGATAGATTTTTAAAACATTCATACCAAACATAGGAATTTAACATCCTCAACAAATTAAAAAAAAAAAAAAACACTCTTAAATATTTGTCCAATATTGTTTTGTCCATTAGTGTAGATTTTTTTATATCCCCTGGAGTGTATTCCTTGTTATTTTAAAAGACTAGAATCTCCTTGAATGATAAAATCACTTTAGGTTACCTATATCTTTAAATAACTGTTATTACAAGATTCTAGCATTTATCACCAATTCAAAAACAATTTATCAAATGTTATGACTCGTACACAGTTTCTTAATAACCGATAATTGATTTCTTAGGAATTGGGAAATTCTATTACTGTATTACATGTATATAAAACAGTAATCCTTTTTTCGGTTCTACAGGGAAATTAACAGAAAATGTAAAAGGAAAGTTATTTCTGCAGCAGGCAAAACCAAATGCGCACCAAGTATATTTAAACCATTTTTGTCCAACTCTTTAATATTTTCTAATTTACGTAAAACCTTTCCAATATCACAATTGATGAAATTACGTGTGATTCAGATATATTGACTCACTCCTAGTTGGGTTTAACGGATGAATTTAACCTGATTTATTTCATAGTCAATTAAAAAATTTTACAACTAGGATAGATCGATTTATTTAAACATATTTTTGTATCTAATTTGTTTTATATTTTATTATAAATACCAGTTAAATAAAAGATTCAAAAGTAATACATAAATGAGTTACATTTCAATCTACGCTAAAATTCTCAACCCAACACTTGTAAAATTGTTGGTGAGTGAGGTTGGCACATAGATTTAAAGTTATTTTATACCTCCTCCTATATACTATACATCTTAATTTTCTATTTAGCTAATGACAATTTTGCTCTCTTCATGTTTTCAACTATTTAAAAAGTTGATTAATTGAAATTATACACAATCTAGGGTTGCAATATGGCCACTCTTGACATCAACCTAATTGGAAGTAGATGTGGCTGTCTTAGATCATGGAAGCTGCACCGACCAAAAAGTCTAAAACTGTGCACTTTCCCTCGCTGTTACGGCAACCAGCAACATGCGCGGTTCGGAATCCAATTAATGTATTTTTACACAAAACTTATTACAATTTAAATTGTGCTCACTTTTAAAACTTTTTTAATCTAAAACAATTGTCGCTGTGACTTTAATTTTTTTATTTATTTATTTTGATAAGTAGATTTTAAACTATGTTTATCTATTAATTTAACTATATAAAATATAAGAGATTTATTTTTATTTAAATATTATAAATTTATTTTATCTTTGATTGGTGTAATGCTTTTAATATACTCTTTTAGGTCAAAACATAGATCTCAATTATAAGACTAAATATTAATAAGTAGTTATAACAACTTGACAATAAATTGTACAATAAGTCAAATAAAAAACAATTATAATTACAATAATATATTTTGGATGACTCTAATATCATATTAAAAAATTAATTTTAAATTTAACTCTTTCTATTAAAATTGAATAAGATAATTTTTCACTCATTTATATATTATGAATTTGTTTTATTTTTAATTGATTTGGAATATCCTACAATCACTTATTAATATATTTATATATTTACTCAAAGAAACATGTACACAATATAATTTACAGTCAAAATTTGTATTCGGTCATTGTTACAATTGGAGGTCCAAGATATGATGCTCCTTGAACAACTAGGTCACTAGGCACGGGTCTCTCCTCAAGTATAGCATAACCTGTAGCATTAGCACACAGAGACTTAAATATTGTGCCTAAAGATGAATTAAGGAAGAGAAATGAAAGAACCAAAATGAAAGTAGTTACCATTAAGAGAAGGAATAGGAAAATCTGAAAAGTAAGTGGAAGGCCTTCCAAAGTCTTCAGAGTAGGGTGGAGAAAGCACATCAAGTATTGCACAAGGCGTCAACGCTGTGAAAGAATGAATATTGCCACCACTTCTTGGAAACAATATCGATGGCTCATGTGGTGCTTTCATCACTTCATCCACTACCTTCCCACCCAATCCTACTGCACTCACATTTCAAAGTTCAAAGATAAATTGTTATTGTGGTAAACTACAAATATATTACAAGTCATTTCAAACACATTATTGAAGTGATGTATTAACGCCCGTGTCACATGCTAGTGTTAGATAATGATAAGACTAGTCTTAGTCCATTATAAAAGCTAAAACTGGAGAAAAAATAAATAAAGGATGAAACAAGATTTGGTATATAGATAGGAAAATGCAGAAACAAGTTGATATGAAAAGCAATTTCTTCTTACCAGTTTGGGTTCCAGAACAATCCAATGCAATCCAGTCATAAGCTTTAACATATGCAGAACCATACAAGAGCTTACTCAACACTGTCATTTCTGGGTGATCATGAAGAGGAAATACTTTTCCTGCTGGAAGACAGAACACACCCATCTGCATGTTCTTAAAATTATCACTCACAAGGTTCCTTAAATCTCACAACAAGATTAACAAAAGAATATGGTATTTCTACTTTCTGAACTTACAGAGAAATTGTCACATTCATGAATGTGAATGTATGTAATCTCAGAAAAGCCTTGTCCACAAAGCAATCCCTTGCTGCTATCACTGCTTGCATCTGACACAGGAGAATCACACAATCCAAACTGGTCGATTCCCACGTCTATAGCTTCAATCTTATCTGCAAATTAATTGAATTCAAACATTTGAATCACTGAATCAGTTTTTTATTCACATGGAAACTGATAACTAACAGAGGTTAGGATTTATTGTTTAGAAGAATAATGAAAAGAAACAAATGAACAAATGTGCACATAACATGAACTATACCTAGCAAATTTTTTACATAATGGATTTGTTGAAAAGTTGGAAGCTCCGATTGAGAGAACAGGGCATGAGAAGCATCATAAAGCATTTGAATTTTGCTTCTTTCCATTGTTTCAGGGTAGAGTTGGTTATGTTGCGACCAAATTTGAAAGCATCAATGAGATATATCATGAATCAATAAATCAAGGGACAGTAAATACGAGAGAAAAAACGATTGTGAAGAAAGTAAATTAAACCTTGGGCCTTATCTTATACCAGTGTTATAATTCAGTGGGTGTGTCTCAATTTTTTCCCTTTCGAGGAAGGGTTATTTATTATACAACTAGGTCAAGCCGGGGGCGGAAATTCCAAACAGTCAACTTCTAAAGATAACTTCTGCCCTATGTTTAAACCATAAAATGGGCCACAAACATGAAAAATTATGCAAAATGTCACACTTACATAGGTGGTTCATGCGGTAGCTTGCATCGAAATTTTAAAATTTCTGAAATCTCAAATATCAAAATATTTATATTGAAAATTATAAAATCTTTAGATCGTGTTACACAGTTGAAGAAACAAGTGTTGTTGTTGATGGTACAATTAACAAGTGTCTGTGTTTTATGTTGGGAAAGTATTAGGCTCACTGTGTTCTAAGTGCACCTCTTAAAGTATTAAACAAATAATGTTGATTGAAAACTATAAATAGGTGCTGAAAATAGGAACTGAAAAGTAATATAAAACTAATGTGATAGGTGTATATGCTCAAAATAGCAACATGTGAACCATCAACTTTGAAATTTGGTGTCCCAATGTTATGACAAACTACTAATAATGTTGTAATTCTCAAATTTGAGGTCCCACATTAGTTATATTTGAATATAATTAATAGGCTGTAGTGTGAAATTATGGAGGGTTTTTTTCTTCAATAGCTTGGTTGAAAAAAAAAGAGAGATTATACTTAGTAAAATATTAGAATATTAGTCAGATAACATGATTTATATGGTTGAACATAATTTAATGTTTAGATAGCTGAATTCTAGTAATAGAGGTTAAGAATTGCTGCAAAAAAAGGTCCAATTATAGTTCTCTAGAGAACTAAATTCTGACTTGAATATTTTTATTTTAAAATATATAAATAGGAAAAAAATTTAAAATTATTGTTTAATGAAGTGTGCATCAATAATTAGAATCATTAATTGGAATTAATGACAAAATTTAAGATTTGATACAATACTAATATCAAAGGTTGTTTTTAATTGTGTGTTTAATAGAAATTATTGCTGTTGTTGTTATTAATAATGATTTATACTAAATTTCATAAAGTAAGAGATTTTAACTTTTTATTTAAATAATTAAGTAAATTAATAAATTAATAAAAAGATTATTAACTTAACATATATAACATATGGAATAATATGTATTTGTAATTATGTTTCATTTATGAATTTAATTTAATTTAATAATTATTTTTGAAAATGAGTACAAAGTTAATGATAAACAACAAAAATATTTTAAACTAATTTAATGTTTGAATATTCAAATAATATTAACAATAAATGATGTAATAATTTAATAAGTATAGTTAATTAATAGTAATGGTTTACACCGGATAATTATTTGTGATAAATAAATAATATTAAGTATTTTTTCAAAATATTAAATTTTAATTTATCGTGTTTAAAAATATTATTATAAATTAATATACACTTATTATTGGAAATTATTATTATTAAGTAAACTTTGTCATTTATATTTCATGAAATAATTGAAGTGAGATATAAATTATAAAATAGACATTTGAGTAATTTTTAGTAATAATTCAAAGTTTGAAAAAAAATGAAAATGAGATAAGAACGTAGAAAAATGAAATAAATAGAAAATAATATAAAATCGGTGATATATTACATGATGATTATTTTTTTCTTATATTTATTATAGTAATAAGAGTTGTTTAATTCATAACGTACATCGTGATCTACTAAAATATTACATAAATTATTAATGTACTATACCACGCGGCTAGGACACGTAAGCATACATATCCGGTCCCAGCCGCAAAGCTATAGTCCTATGTAAATTAGGTCATTTATCATTCATATAGAAAAGTAATGCGCATTTAGCGGCTAAAGCTGCATACAATTAAGGGTCGCCTACTCCAAACGGTTACATATAAGTAAAGGCCGCCTACTCCTAACTTAGAAAATAACAATTAAACTCCCAGAATCAAATCATAAGTTTGATGCTTGGGCCTTGGTCAAACCCATACAAGCCAAAAAAAAAGGCCTAGCGAGCCCAATGAAGGTCCAACCCATGAACCAGATAAATTGTGATTAATGCTCTATAAATACAAGTGGATCCCAACAATTAAAGGTACGTAATTCATTAATTCTCTAATTTGTGATTTGACTTTTGAGAGCTTTTCTGACTTAATCATCAGAGTCTTTTCCGCAGAAAACCACCAACACGTCCTAGCCAGCAATACTACAAGATGACGTACCCGAGAGAATCGAGGAGTACCCATCTCAAGGAATCTAAGATTGGGTAAGATATAATTTGTGATCCCTAATATTTTGTTCTTTTTTTCGTAGGAACAATTGGCGCCCACCGTGGGAAACGAGTTAGTATCTTACCAAAACAATTAGAGAACCTGTGAAGATGGTGTCAACACGTAGCAGAGTTGGCATCTCAAAGGAGCCGGAAATAAGGCCTCAAGAGGTTGTGACAAATCAGCTGGACTTGGCCACCATCCTGGAAGGACAGGCCAAAATGCAACAAGAGTTCGCTGACTTCAAATATATGCAATGCTGATGAGATGGAGGTGCTGAGGCAGTAGAATGCGCGACTGAAAAGAAGGATAGAAACAGATGCCAACCAGAAGGGCAAAGAGAAGAAGGACTCCAATATCCCTCCATGTCAGCCAACTGAAGAAGAAAGCGAGTACAACCCTACCCCTCACACCTTCACCACAACCACCCTTCCCACCCTCTCCACCGCCCATATCCCTCCTCATCATTACACCACCCCCTTCCAAACCATCGTTCGACACCACGTACCAACACATCCACACAAACACCGCCAATGGGAAGCCTTTACACTGGAATGCTACGTTGGGAACACAGACCCCGACGAGCATGTCAAGATATATGTCACCCACGTCGGCTTGTACACGAATGAAGATGTCGTTATGTGTAAGGCTTTCCCCACCACCCTCAAAGGACCAGTCCTGAAATGGTTCACCTCCTTGCCCCTGCACTTCATCGACTACTTCGACACTCTATCTCACCTCTTCACAACCCAGTTCGCCGAAAGTCGCCCCCACCAAGCCACCCTTCTATCCCTCCTCAGTGTCAAATAGGAAAAAGACGAGACGCTAAGAGCCTTTATCGATCGTTTTGGTAAAGCGACCCTTCGAATGAAAAACCTAACGCAGGAAATGATTATTTACTATATGGCCCTCGTACTGAAGCTTGGACCATTCGCGGATAATGTCTACCTCCGACCATCGACCACCATGCACGAACTCAACCTGCGTGCAGTAGATTACATACGGATGGAAGAAATGAAAACTCTGCGGACCATATTTTGTACTAATTTCCAACCCACAGATCGCAAAACTGACAAGCCACCCACAAGAACAGACTCTAGGCCCAAGGAGCCCAGACCCCCTGATATTCGAGACATGTCCCCCTAAGCACTCCCTGGTCTCGCATCCTAGATGAAGCTTTGCAAATGGATTTGATTCCTCCACCTCGCAAAACCCCTAACCCACCCAACGCAAATATGACCAAATACTGGAACTATCATCGCAATAATGGTTCCACTACGAATGAGAGTAAGGCGCTACAAGATAAGATAGAAGAATTGATATGTGTCGGTCACCTAAGACAATTCGTCAAAAGAGAAGGACAACAAAGCTCCAGACCAACCGAAAACCACAACTCAACGCATGACCGTCAAAACGACCATCGCCACTAAGAAAATGACCGCAAAAATCACCCCCGACCCACACCGACATCAACTGCGCCTATCCTCCTTAGTTACGCGGCACCATAAACACCATATCCGACGGTTTCGCAGGTGGAGGATCAACATAATCCACCAGAAAAAGCACCTTAGAAGCATCCATTTTGTCAACTCTATTACCCGCTCTCACAAATGACGAAGAATGCCACCAATAAACTTTATTGACGTCGACTTTAAGGGTGTGTACCAGGAACAAGATGACCCTATAGTCATCACCATAGAGCTCAAGAACTTCGCGATCAAAAAATTCTTGATAGACCAAGGAAGCTCAATAGACATCCTATATTAGGCAACCTACCAAAAACTACCACTCCTTATTGTGTCTATGGTATCTTATGATGAGCCCATTTACAAATTTTTCGGCGAAAGAATATGTACGTGTGGGTATATCGACCTTCATACAGTGTTTTGCGAAGGGCATCAAACCAAAATTATCCACGTCTGATTCCTAGTCATCGAAGCACACACATCCTAAAACGTCCTTCGAGGGAGGCCTTCCTTAAACACACTAGGCGCAATAGTCTCCACACCCCACCTAGCCATGAAGTTCTTGTATGCGTCTGGTGACATCATCACCATCCATGGAGACCAACGAATTGAACGTGAATGTTATATTACAAGTTTACGGCCAAAAGAGCTCGTCCTTACAACCAACAATATTGAACGATAACCCGAAGCCGGCCTGACCTAAATTGGTGAAGACCTTGACCCCATAATAGGTTGTGACTCGTGCATCGAACTAGTAGAGTATACTAAAACATTGGAGCTATCGGTAGGAAGAAATCTCAAACTAGGCGCAGGTTTGAGCCATAACAACCAAGACTTGATTGAAACAACATTGAAAAATAAGATGGATTTGTTCGCCTGGTCCATAACATATTTGCTAGGTGTTAATTCCCAAATAGTCGTCCATAAGCTATCCATTTATAGGGAAGCTAGGTACGTCTCCAAAAAAAAGAGGAAATTAGGAGAAGAACGAAGGCTGATAGCTAAGCTGGAAGCAACAAAACTCCTAGTAGTCAAATTCATCGTTGAGGCCCATTACACAACTTGGTTGGCTAACGTTGCCCTAATAAAGAAATCCAACAGCAAGTGACAAATGTTTTTTGACTATACTGACCTCAATAAAGCTTGCCCAAAGGACACATACCCTTTACTCAACATTGATAGGTTAGTAAGCAGCGCAGCCGAAAACTGCGTACTCAATTTCCTCGACGCCTACTTTTACAACCAAATTCCTAAGGCCTCAACCGACATAATTAAAACTGCTTTCATAACCGAAGATGCCAACTACTTCTACAAGGTCATGCCCTTCGACCTCAAAAATACAGGTGCCACCTATCATAGGCTAATGGATAAAGTGTTTAGCCACCTGATGGACAGATGTGTCGAAGTATATGTGGACGACATGGTTGTAAAATCTCCAAGCTACCTGCAACATTCAAAGGACTTGGTCGAAGTGTTTACGACATTACGAAAGCATAACCTCAGACTTAACCTTGAAAAGTGTGTATTCCATGCTGATAGTGGGAAACTTCTTAGGCTTCATGCTCACACGAGGAATCGAAGCAAATCCTGAGAAATGTAAGGCCATAATAGAAATGCGCAGCCCAAAAAATGTAAAGGAGGTGCAACGCTTGATAGGTTGCCTTACAGCCATATCAAGATTCCTACCAAAGTTGGCGGACAAAACCGGACCCATCACTCAACTCCTCAAAAAATTTGCGAAATTCTCCTAGAGTGAAGTGTGTGAACATATATTCCAAGATCTTAAGAGAATCTTGGCATCCCTTTCAATCATGCGAAAACCAAAGGCAAGCCTTCCATTGCTAGTATACATTACAACCATAGAAAGCACGATCAACACCGCTTTGGTCCAAGAATTAGCTGGTGTTCAGTATCTAGTATACTTTGTTAGTCGATCATTACAAGACCTAGAAACCAAATACCAAATGGTCGAAAAACTAGCATTGCCATTGGTAAATGCGGCAAGAAGGCTCCGACCCTATTTCCAAATCCACCATGTCATTGTAAAGACAAACTACCCTATCCAGAGAATCCTCCAGAAACTTGATTTAGCAGGACGAAAGTCGGCATGGACCGTAGAGTTATCTAAATTCAATATCTGCTACGAACTACACAGACCAATCAAAGCCTAATGCCTTTTAGACTTCGTCAACGACCTCCAACAAATGCTGCAAGAGGAACAATAGACCTTGTATGTTGATGGTTCCTCCAACCAGAAAGGAGTAGGCGCCATCATCGTCTTGGAGGGCCCAAACAAAATACTCATTAAAAAAATCCTTGTACTTCGCCTTCAAAACCTCTAATAATCAATCCAAATATGAAGTCATCCTAGTCGAACTCTCGCTACCACGAGAAGTTGGAGTACGTGTACTGACATGCAAAATCGATTCTAGGTTGACAGTAGGCCATCTCAACGACGAATTTCAAATTAAAGACACGACATTCCTCCAATATTACCACCTGGTCCGCAATATCATAAAATTTGGGTTCGTTGAGGTAAAAATACAACACATACCAAGAGGAAATAACACGTGAGTCGACGCCCTATCCAAAATGGCGAGTACAAAGCATAAAGAAAAATACAAGTCCCTGCTGCAGCAAACACTAGAGGCACCCTCAACGACGAACGCATGTCTAACCCTAGGAGGAACCGACAATTGGATGTCACCGTACGTGCATTACCAAAAAATCATAAACCTACCAAAAGACACCGATAAAGGATGGCTGTGAAAAGCGGCCCGATACACGTTGATTGGACAGCCTTTGCTCAAATGCGTCACTAAGGAACATGCACAATACACAATAAAAGAAATTCATGAGGAGATATGTGGATACCATTCCGGATTGCAAACAATGACAACTAGAATCCTAAGGACCGGATACTTTTGGCCACGATGGAGGCGAATTGCGACGCCTTTGTCAAAAAATGTATACCATGTCAAAAACACGACAATCTTATTCAACAAAAACAGGAGCAACTACATCTCATACTCTTCCCCTGGCCATTTGCAAAGTGGGGGATGGATATCTTGGGGTCGTTCACTCTTGGCAAGGTGCAAGTCAAGTTCCTCATTGTAGGGATTGATTATTTCAAAAAATGGTTTGAAGCTAAGCCACTAACTACCATCACAACACCACATGTCCAACAAATTGTCTGGAAGAACATAATATGTCGATACGGGGTGCCGCACACAATCATAACTGATAATGGACGGCAATTCATAGATAAGGAGTTAGCAAAATTCTATACTGGTCTAGGAATCAAACACATTACCAGTTCAGTAGAACATCCGCAGACTAACGGACAAGAAGAAGCTACCAATAAGGTAATATTGGCCGAGCTGCGCAAAAGATTACACGGAGCAAAAGGGAAGTGGCCGAAAGAATTATTTGAAGTATTATAGCTTATAGGTGTACTCCGCAGTCTACCTCCAATGAATCTCCCTTCAGTTTGGTATATGGAACAGAGGTTATGATACCAGTCGAAATCGGAGAACCATCTTTAAGAAGACAAATATACGACGACAACGCAATTAGGAACATGGCGGCAAAACAGAGAGCAGTAAGAAAATACAATTCCAAGCTTCAACCACGGGTGTTTGTGAAAGGAGACCTTGTATGGAAAATGATTAGTACCGCAAGGAAGAAAGACAACAAGTTTTCAGCTAATTAGGATGGTTCGTACAGAATATGTGAAGATGCAGGGGGAGGCGCCTACAGATTGGGGCAACTATCAAGAGAAGAGATACCTAACTCATGGAACGTATCTCATATCAAGTTTTATTTTAGTTAAAATCAAAGAATGTAAGAAGATAGACAATCTGTAACCCTGGGTGTACTCTTTTTCCTCACTCAACATTTTTTTCCTAAAGAGGGTTTTAGCCGAGGAGTTTTTAACAAGGCACCCCCAAAATGATAAATAAAGCGAGGGTTCTTTACAAACTTACCTTGTATTTTCAAGTTTTCCACTACTTAGCAAAGTAAGCGGCTTAGGTCGAACACGCTCTCATCAAGATAATTTTTTTTCTCAAAGTTCCTCACCACTTACCAAAGTAAGCGGCCTGGGTCGAACACATTCTCATCAAGATAAAAGAATTTTCATGTACCTCACCACTTACCAAAGTAAGCAGTCTAGATTGAACACGCTTTCATCAAGATAATTTTTTTTTTAAAAGTTCCTCGTCACTTACCAAAGTAAGCAGCTGGGTCGAACACATTTTCATCAAGATAAAATCTTTTTCAATTTCTCCACCACTTACCAAATTAAGCAGTCTAGGTCGAGCACACTCTTATCAAGATAATTTTTTTTTTTCAAGTTCTCCACCACTTACCAAAGTAAGCAGCCTAGGTTGAGCACATATCATACCTAATTTCCTAACTAAACCAATGCATGATTATAGTTCACACAAACATAGGATATCATAGACAAGTAATAATAAGAGCAGTCGAAAATAAATGGCATCCCACAATCTACGCACAAATGCATTAAAAACAACTTATATATTTAAAGAAAATAATCGATATGTTCAAAGAAAATGATTGATATGTTCGAAAGAGTAATAAATGTGCAATTATTACAAACTTAGGCTCAAAAGCCAGAATATGATCAATTAAAAACTAATCAAACAACAAGATCAGTTTCCACTAGCATCACTTCATATTCCTCAACTGCAGCATCCTTACCACTTGTGGCTGGCACCTCTTCAACCTACTATGCACTTAAATCCTCCTCATCCACCAGGCGACCATCAATATCGTCTTTATTAACGTCATACTTTGGATTTGTAGGCTCCACCTCCTAGTAGAAGAAGGTTGCATGCCTCAAACCTTTAGTGAAGTCGTTGATATGTTCATGGATAATAGGACTCTTTAGATCTTCAAGTTCGCTTTCAAGGCCGATATATTTCTCCTTTAACTCTTCATTGTCTGTCTCTAGGTCAATAATTCTTCCATTCATCTTCTTCTCTGAATCTAGACATTTGACCTTCCAAGAACCAAGACGTTTTCTCTCAACCGCCCACTCCTCTTGCACCTTCTCCCAAGCCACCTTCTCCTCCTCATGCTTAGCAGCCTAGGCTTTTAATTCTTCTTGAATCTCTTCTACCTTGGCCTTGCTTCCTTCCTTTATTTCCCTTTGCAAAAGGGTGCCCACTCTACGACCCAATATCAATGCCCTGCTGTTAAATTCCAACATGTGTGGCCCTGACCTTCTTCAAATCCTTCCCAACACCATGTTTAGCAGGAATAGACATTTTCCTCTATGACCTACCATGAACATGAACTTCAACCAAGGGTTCTTACAAGTTGGGAACTTCGGTATTCCCCGCATTCTTGGCCTTCTCAACCTACTCTTTATGTAGAGTCCTGAACAAGTTCAAGTTCTTCTTCCCTAGTTGAGTCATATGAAATGCAAACATAAACGGTTATCTCTCTCACATAAAACATAGCGGTAAAAAAAGTATACCTTCTAAATCAACAAATGGGTGCACTGATAAATAAACTCTAACTAAGGCCTTAATGGGCAACTTATTGCTAAAATTCCCTAAGATCTCCATAACTTCTCTATCATTTGCCGACAACTTCTCCTTCTTCATATCCTTATATCGTCGAGGGTTATTAGTTCTACTAAATGGGAACTTCGTAATCCCATCCTCATTATAAAATGTGAACAATCTGACTCCTTCACAACGACCTTAAAAAAGTCATCTTTAAAATGTTTGAACGAATGTGAAAAAGCATCCAATATGCTTTTACCTTATCGGCTTATCAATGACAACCAAGTAATTGGGATCTTTGGACGAATATCATAAAAATGGAGAAAACATTGTGAGAAGGCTGAAGATATAGAGACTAACATAACACATGAAAGGCCTATAGATAACCCTAACTATTGGGATGCAACTGGGTATGCGCGGCGTTCAGTAGCCGTAGCACCCCCATTGTAAAATCATCAAAAGGAATCTGCATATGTAATTGTGAAAAATGGCACATGTACATATAAAAGAACCCCTCCTCGACACCATCTTGATCATGACAGACACACTCAACAACACTCGTTCTAATGATACGACACTTGGAGAAGCGTCTTTCTCTAGAATAGGGATACAGTTCAACCATGAGTTGAGTATTCGAGGCCACCTAAATAGGGAATATTGAGTCCTCACATCCGAAGCCACCCACGCGTACCCGGTTTTGGGAGGCAAGCTATTTTCGGCAACTTCCTCAGAAGGATCCTACCTAACCTCAGGAATAACTTCCATCTGAACTCCATCCCCCCATTGTAACTGGTACCCTTACTCCCCGAACCATCACTCCTACTACCCAACCTTGATACAAAAGAACTATCACAATCACCAAACATACCTTATATATAGGAAAGTTGACGGCACAAAGAGAAAGCAAATATGTCGGACACCACTCAACCACAACTAATGAAATTTTCTTGAAAGCAACCAAATGAAACTATGCACAAGCTCTTCCTTGGGTTCACTATTTATAAGATAAAGCCCAAACCCAACAAGTTTTTCTACCCAAAAAGTACTCAGGAGATGAAGCATCACACTTAATGATGACTCTACACCTTCCACTAACGCAACCCCTAACATCCTAAGTCTTTTCACTTGCTCAGCCACCTCTAACAAGTCTTAGCAACATTACCACTTCTCAAGACTGGGGGACTACCATAATAGATTTTAAATCCGTAATATCTGGTTGGCATGTTACAGAAACAAGTCATCCTTTGTGTGATTCAAAGGAGGTGTTCATCCCTTATAAATTTCATGGGAGGTGTATTCATCTCTCGTGTGATTCAAGATAGTGTTTTCTAAACCCTAAACTTTCTTATCTGTGATTGTATTTTTTATTTATTTTAGTGATTGAGTTAATTTTATTTTTGAGAGATTAACAACTGGACGTAGGGTCTTTTCATCTGAAGCCGTATAAATACCTTGTGCAATTTTCTCTTCCCTACTCTCTTTATTTATTGTGATTATTAAAATAAAGGAAAGAATTTTAATTGATATTTGATATTAAAAGGGAAAAAATTTTAAAGTACAATTTTTATTGAGAACTCAATTCACCGTCCCTCTTGGTTTTTGTCCATTAACAAATCATTTCGCTGCTTATTTACAACATTCACATCTAATAAAATCATACAACTGCAAAATCATCATAATTGAACTCTGCACATCAGGTCTCAAACTCATTCCCAAGCCCTAACATGAACCCCTCATGTTTCTGCACCCATTCAACCATCAAGGTATCATCAACAATAGCAATTATATAATACTATACATTCAATCATGAATGAAGAACTTTATAGGAAACCCAAAATATCACAGAATCCATAAAATCGTAGAAAAACAAACCAATCAACGTCGCATCTCCTGGAAAACCTTCATCGTTGCCAGGCGGTTCATAGAAAAACCCAAAAATCTGGGTCAAAAAGGTTGTGTCGCTTGGCGACCCTTCATTGCTGCCAGGCAGTTTCTGGGCAGAAGCCTAGAAACCACGAAAAATAATGTAAAAAGGAGAAAAATGTAGACACCCAAGCACAGTATAACATGAACACATAATTCAAATTAAACAAGTAGGAGCCACTCTCCTTACCTGAAATTCCCACTCTGAATGCACCCAGGCATTTATAACACGATTCAAATAAGCTTCACTTATAGGTATCTAAACAATTCTTCCTGTTGCTTTTACTGAACTTCCCTCTTGTATCAACAAACCATCACCCCATTAATACAACACCAACATTTTTTGATTCCAAATTCAAAGCAATGCCTATAGTACCTTCTTCAAATTTCACCAATTCACTCGTCATTACTTCATCAAGACCATAAATACGAGCAATACCATCGCCTACTTGAAGTACGGTATCAGTATTTACAATTTTTACTTCTGTATTATATTGCTCAATGCATTCATGGATAATTTTAATAATTTCATCTGCATGAATGGTTACCATGAAAATATCTTAAATTTATTCTTTCTTGCACAAAATTGCACCCAACCTTGGCTTCTACCAAAAGAACTCCTCCTAACCTTCAAAGCTCTCCCTAAATCCAGTTGTAGTGCTCTCTTAAACCCCTCTCAACTGCCACATGAATTGTTCTCTCTTTTCCTCCTTCACTCTCCCTTTTCCCCTCTTTTCAACTTCTAAAAACAATTAATTAAAAAAAAACGTAACAAAAATGCTTTAACTTAAAAAGAATACTTTTGCACTATCCAAGGTTTTAACTCATTAATAACAATTGTCAATGTTTCTTGCTATTTCATGCATAGACCACCATGCCATTTCATGTTTCTTGTTATTTCATGCACATAAAAATTTGTCAATGCACATCACACCTTCATGCATACTTGTAAAACAATTAATTAGTTAAATTATCTCATTAATACCTTACAAAGGACTCAAACCCAAGTTCTTACAACATAACCAAATACTTTCAACCACTTGAGCTAGTATTTTTCCTTGTTATAATTGACCCAATTAATTCCATTAAATGTGTCTCCATTTCCCACTTATTGGTCAAATAAATATTTATTTATATTTAATTTCCTCGGATCTTACAAGAAACGAAGATGGCGAAGATCTAACTCTCTACAAGTGCGAAAGTCTTTTAAAAAGGAGCGCGGGGTTGAAGTGCTGGTCTAAATGACAACTAATCATGAAAATAACATTTATTCTAAAATATATATTAAAGGACCCTGTCAATCTTGAACCAACTTCAAATATTAGAAAATTTTTATTTTTTTAAAAATAACGTCATCTTATTTCAACTTGTCAGCCCATTTTGGCCTGATCCACCTAACTCGTCAAACTAACGGGCTAAAGGCGGGTCAACTAGTCTATTGATCTGTTTTTTACTTTTACTTTTACTTTTTGAAAATTAAAAATAATTAAAAATATTATATTTTTGTATAAAAGTAAATATGCAATACTATTATAATTTAACATGTAAATAGAGTAATTTAACATGTAGATAGAGTAATTTAACATGCAATACTATTATAATAGAGTAATTTAATATGTAAATATAATAATTATTTTAATTTATCCAATTAAATATATTAATTGATCGATTAAAAACTTAGAAAATATTTACATGATTAATATGATCTAAATATTTATTTATAAGAATATATATAAACAAATTTTATAAATAAAAAATGGTGGGCTTGCTCACCAACTCGACTTGTGACGGGATGGGTTGTAATTTTTGACTCGATCTTCAATGATGGGTCATCCCAACCATACCAGTTTTTGGTAGACTAAGGGAAGGACAAGCCAAAACGAATTAGACTAACCTATTTTATTATCCCTAAACTTATTATAACTGCCTTTATCTACTTGTTGTTAAAAATATTTTTTTTGTAGTGTTTTATCTTTTAAAAACTTTCTTTAAATAATGATTTTAAATTTATATATATATATATATATATATATATATATATATATATATATAATAATAAAAATAAAAAA
>Ga0214543_1008694_pt1 | contig 16401 bp, 8 predicted proteins | sample CNSS2metaG_FD_160094 | JGI IMG/M metagenome (GOLD analysis project Ga0214543, IMG submission 160094) | Root nodule microbial communities from cowpea collected in UCLA plant growth center, Los Angeles, California, USA - CNSS2 | ecosystem: Host-associated > Plants > Roots > Nodule | place: USA... | reverse complement strand
AAATATAATATATAAATTTTTTTTTTTTTTATATATATATATATATATATATATATATATATATATATATATATATATATATATATATATATATATTAATTAGGGTGTAGTTTGATTAATCTTGTATTAGAAAGATTTTAGTAAACATTGTATTTTGAAAGACTTTAGTTGGTGAAAGAATTATAACTACACTATAATTGTATATGCTTATATATGTGTTTTATTCATATTATCAAATTTGTTTAAGACTTAACTTTGTTTAATACTAATAATCTAAGATAATGGAAATATTATATTTTATTGGATTATTACAGAAAAAATAACTAAATTAAGTTTTAAAACTCTTATAAATTGAAGTGTTTTTAATTGATTCTTTAAAGTATTATTTTAATAAATATTTAAAATTTTCTTAATTTTTCAATTAGGTTACTCTAAATTAAGGTGACAGACTGTTTGATTTGTAAAAAAAAAAAGGAACTTGTAACTTCAAGTACAACACGTATAAATAAGAAAATAAGTTTATTTATCAAACAAAATCACATAAAAAATAATTTAAGAAAATATTTTTTCAATATATTATATTTAAAAAAATATAAATATATAATATTATTGTAATTTATATTAACTTTTTAATTTATTTTTATAAGCATTAATTAATTAAAAATTTAGAAATGGAGTGAGAGAGATTGAGCCATTCAGTTCATTTTTTTAAAACTAAAATAAAAAAAAATAGATTAAGAAATTAACTTTCTCAAATATAACTACAATGAAACTTAAATTATTAATATTTAAAAATATATATATATATATATATATATATATAATATTTTAATTTATCTTATGATAAACATTAATTAATTAATTAAAAACATAAAAGATATTTAAATATTTAAGTGTACTTTTAATAAATATATATTAAAATAAAATAATAAATGGGTCAACGCCCCTGGTGCTAAAGAGGGCCAATATATATGTAAGTTGAAGTTACATAAAAACTAATTTCATTCCTTATTTTTTTCTGAAGTGTGGATGGCTAAAGTGTCATAGAAAAGCTCCCTCATACACCATTCATGAAGAAAGTCCTGCACTTTTGGCTAAGTGTGCTTGGTAAGGAAATCCAGAATAAGTCGATTCACCTGCTCAGGAAACTGTTCTTGAACAAAATGAGTTCCCTCTGCTATAAATGTAACTTCCAAATTGGGAGCATGCTCTCTTGCTTTTTCACCCTTTGTTAATAAATCCTCAATCCCAGGAAACTTCAGAAAATAATCCTTGCCACCCATTATCAAAAGTGCCGGAACTCTAACCACGTTATCTGGTAAGTTGAACACTTCATCAAATGACCTACAAATGCAAACAAAAACCAACACATCAATGACAACAATGCAGCATTGCTTGTACTTTTGTGGTGAGAAATAGCATCTCAAAAGAACAAATGTTAGTACCTATATGGAACCTGCAATGCATTTTGGAATCCAGATTTCTCATACAAGGCACCGTATGTTGCAAGATCTTCCTCAGTGAACCAAGAGGGAAGAGGAGTGTCAGGTTCCACCAGATCCATGATCTCCTGCTTTTCATTAGCTATTGGTATTTCACTTCTGGAGAAGAGGATGTAAATGTTACGCACAACAGTTTTTGTATCAAAGCGTCCAAAATCAGCTTCTGCCCTCCCAGGTTCCTGATATAGATAGAATCAAAGTTATGGTGGTAAATGTGATCATGCTAAGACTTCAGTGGTTACTGTTGCTTTTCAATGATAATCAGAATATTGAAAGTTTGCATTAGGTCGTTTCGTAAGTTATTTACAAAAGAGAGTAAGAAAAAGATATACATTTAAGGAAGTGCATTTTTAAGAGTACCTTCCATCTCAAAATGTAGAAGCCTTCGGGAAGGAGTTTGTGAAAGAGAGAGGGTCCTGGAGGAATAAATGGAACTCCCAATGTAACAACTCCCAAGACCCTTTCAGGGTGTAGAATGGAAAATAGATGTGCAGGACGAGCTCCAAAATCTTTTCCAACAAGAAACACCTGAAGTTCATTCAGGGGAATCAATTAGGCATATATCATCATTTCAGTCACATTTTACACCTAGGCTAGGCATCCCTTCATGCACAACACCTCTCACACTAACTCCTATTCATGGCAAAAACTCTGCAATGGGTTACAATTTGCTTTAATTAGCCTGATTAAGTTAAATCTTCTTTTAATCAGCAATCATCAAGTGTGTAAGTATACCATAGAGAATAATTTTGACTTTTTGAAACATGATATTATTTTTCCGGAAAATTATTTACTATAAAGTTTTGTTGATAAATTTTTTATAACGCGCACACATAACATCATATTAATGGACGAGAAAAAAAAGATTTGATTTGATTTAAAAAAAAAAGAAAAAAATTTTAGAGAGACTTCAATAATAAATCTTTAACCGGTGAAACAAAAAATTATAATAGATTTTTTAAGTTGATTACGTGCATAAAGTGGAACACATTTTAGAGAGAGAGTACCTTTGGAATATGAAAAGCTTGAAGAATATGAAGGAGGTCGTTGAGAATATCGGACCAGGTGGCCTTCTCGGGTTGGGATGGAGGATCGGAGAGACCATAGCCTCTGTAATCGAAGGCGATGGCTCTGAATCCAGCATCGGCAAGAGCTATCATCTGGTGCCGCCACGAGTACCATATCTCAGGGAAACCGTGCAAGAATACGACGGCGTTTCCACCTGAAAACACCAACACAGTCCAAATCAAGAACGAAAAAAGAAATGCACAAGCTGAAGAAAACGACGGCGTTGGATTGATTCTTACCGCTTCCGATTTCTGCGACGTGGAGATTGAGACCATCACCAACCTTCACAAACTTGTGCTGGATTCGATCCATCGGTGAAAGCGGAGAGAAACTCGAGTCTTGTCAGAAAGAGGGTCTCTTGCACGTTTAACATGAAATATTTATATAGGTGAATGGAATCTGGTCTTATTCACGTACCAATACTAAAGAAGTAAAGTGTTTTAAATGCTTTGGTATTAGTGTTTAAATTTTATTTTAAGGATATTGAGAAAATTAAATTCTTTGAATGAAGCTGAGCCCTGGTAATAATTCATTTTCAAAAATAGATGAAAATGCAAAATCCTGTCACATCTTATGCATTGTACAAACTAATCAAACTCTTGTAATTTTGGTAACCATGTATGCGTGAAATGATGGTCTTTCCGAAAATTCTCGTGAAATGATGGTCTTTCCGAAAATTCTTTTTCTCTTTTTTTAGATTTAAAATAATTTAACAATAATTTAATAACCAAAATGCAATATTATAAAATACTATAACAACGTAAACACAGGTGTGAAAGTTGATTTCACAGTTGTTAAAATAATATAACAAAGATTAATAAAAAATATATAATTAATTTTTTTTTAAATTATTAAATATAAAATTAAAAAAATAAAATAATTATATAAAAAAAAGTTTTAAAATAACGATTAAGATAAAAAAAATTTAAAATAACAGTATAAATTATTAATTAAATAATTAAATTTTAAAATAATAACTAAGAATAAAATTATAATAAAAAATATGGATAAAAAAGATATATTTTTATATATTGTTATATATATATATATAATCAAATTTCTTGTTCTTATTTGATAGAATTGAATAATTCTAATTCATAGCAATCGAATATGGAACACCTAAAAGTTAAATGTGTAAGTATTATTTATACACTATGTAAGTAAAGATCACTGTTGATTCAATATTATTTCTATACTTCTTAATTATTTCCTAGGTTACACTAAGTACATAATACTTGGTCAAGTTCATTTATTATACTATAAACATACTAAAATAAATTAGATGTATTTACATGGAAATCAATTTACATATGTCAAATAAAAGTAATTTAAGAGAAGTTATAATTAATATGAAATTTTTTAATCTTGAATCTATCCGATAAATATAGAAGAATAAAATATCCAGACTCAAAAGATGACGTTTATATTCAAAATTCGGATAAGAAAGTTCTTTTTTATAATTAATGCGAAGAATTTTTGTAAGATTTTTCTTTTGTAATCTCTTAAAAGTAGGGATGTCAAATAAATGTTATTTTATGAGTATTATTTGAGTATGTTCATATTTTGATATAGAATTCTCAATTAGTTAAACATGAATGTATATGGTAATAATCAAAATTTTCAATTGGATATGATAATAAAAATGTGTATGTACATATTTGATACCAATAAGTCATTAGTAATTTCATATAAGAGATTACAATATCATTTATAGTCCAAAATATTAAGGGAATAGACTTATATGTCTTCTTTTTTGTATGTTACTAAACTTTTTTATTTATTTATATTCAATGTGAGACTCAAATTCACTTAGATTCCTAATACTTCATCTAAAATCTTTTTTTCTCGTATAAGATATCATCCATAAAATCTATTGTGGGAGAGTCATTTCCTCAACTGATGTTAGAAAAAGTATATATCAAATCTTTGAAGTAAGTAGAAAGAGGTGCAATCTTTACAATTTTCCAAGGAAATTGAGTGCAACAAATGATTATAACGAAGAAGAATAAAATTATACAATAATCTTTTGAACGAAAAGTATTATACAATATATTTCTTTATCAATTTACAATGTAATAACGTAATGTACTTAGTGTACTATCTTCGATGTTTATTTAAGTTTTGTAAAAACTAATCTATTATCTCCGTAAGCGCTTTTTTTAAGAAACTTGGCGTTATATTCATTTATCTAGATGTTGCACTACTAGAAATTTTCATATTACATGAGATTTTTCTTACAAATTTGTTAAAAGAATTTGTAAGAAAAGACTTTTTTCTGTCAGTTTTTTTAATAATTTTAATTGACAGATAATTCCTTCGCGGGTAATCATTTCTTACAAAATTATAAAATTTGCAAGTATTTCTTACAAAATTTGTTGCGAAAAGTGTGTTATACAAAATATTTTGCAAGAAAATTGATAGCAATTTCTTGCAAAAAAATTTTTACAACAAAATTTGCAAGTATTTCTTACAAAAAGATTTTCAAAACAAAATTGGTAGGAAATATGAATTTTTTTAATAGTGTTGTATTTGTAACCATTTTTTTCTTTTTTATTTATCGATTATAAGTATAAAATTTGAAGATGTTATTGTGTAAATAATATTTAGGATAATTGATTGGAGAAAATGTTGGGTGTTAGGATACATGTCTGTTGCTTATATATTGTCATCTATTTTTTATTTTTTGTTTCAATCTCTTTCTGGGTCAAATAATATTTATCCATGAATATTTAACTAGAATAGATTTCCAACTTTGTTAACACTTCAGGAAATATGATAATAATGAATTATTACTGATATATACACAGACACATATATATATATATATATATATATATATATATATATATATATATATATATATATATGAGTGAGTTTAAGAGTGAAGATTAATTAATTATTTCAAATTTTCAGAGTGAGGAAGTTTAATTATAAGATATGATAATGAATTTGTTTTCATAAAAGAGAATAATGTATTAATAATTATCTTTTGCTATCGGAAATTGTGATTCTTAAATTTATTGCTATTAACTGTCAACTAATAATGACGTTAAGAATAACCTTCAACTTTTTTCCATATAAAATTAAATTCTTATCTTAAACAACAACTCTATTTAAAACGGTAATTAATAATTATCTACAGCTAATGGAGAAATCAGAAAACGACAAGAGCACTAACCATTCACACGTAAAAGGTAAGAAAAATGTTGACCATGCTCGTTACCTTCTAATTCTCAAACTCAAACTCATACTGAACGTAGCAAGAATTTGAAACGGTGAAAACCACAGAGAAACGAAGCGTTTTTCTCTTCTCTTCTTTTCTTCTTTTCTACTCATTCTCACTCTCTCCTTCTGCAAGGTATGCATTACCATTCCTTCATTTCTCGTGAATTTCACCACCTTTTTCATTAATTACTACAAGCATCTCATTTTCATTTTTGGCTGCATGCAACAGGTACGTGATTGTGATGGGTGATTCACCACCCCAGAAGCATAGAATTCTGATGGTATCCGATTTTTACTATCCCAACTTTGGTGGTGTCGAGAACCACGTTTATTACCTCTCTCAATGCTTGCTCAAGTTAGGCCACAAGGTCAGCGTCTTAGATTTTTCCCAATTTATCTTAGTTTTGGGAGTTGATCCTCAGAACCCAAATTATTAGACTTCTTCATTTCAATTTTTTTTATCAGCAAAAAATCAATAAATAATAAAATAGAACAATTGGGTTTGCTCTAACCTTGTAAAAAAGGTTGTACATTTTGTTATATTATTTGTACTTCGTCTATTGCTGTGCTATCAGGTTTGGTAGTACTCAAGATTTAGTTATAATTATAGCTTCTTATTCTTCTTTAGTACAAAGGAAGATCAATGTAGTAAATGCAAATTGTACACGGAGTGGTTTAGCATTACTTTTGTAGCATTACTGTTGATTTTTTTGACTATTCAGGTGGTGGTGGTGACTCATGCTTATGGAAATCGTTCTGGGGTTAGATATATGACTGGTGGTTTGAAAGTTTACTATGTTCCGTGGAGACCGTTCTTTAATCAGAGTACATTTCCAACCTTGTATGGGTTGTTACCAATTATAAGAACAATTCTCATTCGAGAAAGAATTACTGTAGTACATGGGCATCAAACTTTCTCAACACTTTGCCATGATGCCCTTTTGAATTCGAGGATCATGGGATACAGGGTTGTGTTCACAGATCATTCACTTCATGGTTTTGGGGATGTTGGTAGCATTCATATGAACAAGGTGATGCAGTTTACCTTGGCAGATGTGAGCCAAGCAATCTGTGTCTCCCACACAAGCAAGGAAAACACAGTGTTGAGGTCAGGTTTGGCACCAGAAAAGGTTTTTGTTATTCCTAATGCTGTTGACACTGCCATGTTCAAGCCAGCATTGGAACGCCCTAGTGGATCGGAAATTGTTATTGTTGTTGTCAGTCGATTGGTTTACCGGAAAGGAGCAGACTTGCTTGTTGAAGTCATTCCAGAAGTGTGCCGGTTGCATCCTAATGTGAGTTGTTGGAATTTGAAATCACTGTTAGTTTTGTCTTGCATAATGAGATTAATGAAATTGGATTCTGTCTAATATAATGCTTATGGTATTAATTTAAGACTCCTGTGGTTATGTATCCCTTTCCATTCTGCTGCTTGTAGATAACAAAAGCTGAAAATTTGTGTTACTTAACAAAATTTCAATGGTGCTTCTTCTGGTGCTCTGTTAAGTTTTTGTTTTGAGAAACATCTAATGACTGTTTTTCAAAAGTGCATTGCTGTTAAGTACAATAAGCACGTATAGATGTCCACCTTTTCAAGAATTCTAACTTCATAGTTTTCTATGACACTTTAGTTTTACAATAACTTGTACCAATAACTTATTTGTTTGCTTGACCTTGGCAAAAAAGTTATATGGTGATCTTACTGTATATACAAGTATGCATAACAAAGATAAGTGCATTCTTAAATCATTTATGTTAACCTTAGCATCTTGGTAGAACCTAATGAAATCTGATGTTTCATGTGTATGTGATCACTGTGATGTGAATTTTTTACCATTGACAGAGCAACCCCTCTCTATATTGCATCTGTCTCAACCATTCATATGATTTATGGTCTCTCTGCATCTTTTGCATGTATCGTTACTATTTTATTTATTTCCTCATGTAGGAGCCACGGTAAATTATGCACCAAAAGAAATATGTTTGTCCAGAGTACATTATATATTTTATAGCCTTTTTACTGAATACTTTCGAAGGCATAATTTATATATCTATTTGAAGGTTCGATTCATTATCGGTGGTGATGGACCTAAGCGTGTGCGGTTGGAAGAGATGAGAGAAAAACATTCTCTTTTTGATAGAGTTGATTTATTGGGAGCTGTACCACATACACAAGTTCGATCTGTTCTAATATCTGGACATATCTTCTTAACCTGGTTCAGTTTCTTCCTAAACTTTTTACTCTTTCTTGGTGATGTGTTAATAATTCTGTCATAATTTGTAGCAGTAGGTCAGATCTTTTACATTTATTTTCGCTATTGTTGTTCGCTGGCAAATATTAACTACCACAGGATGCTACTAGTGTTGGAAGGACAGGGAGTAAAATATAATTTTGATAAATAAGAGGGACAAAGCCATTGTAAAGTGTCTGAAGCTTAAATATTAAATTTGCTAACTTAGTTTAATGCGTATCAACCTTCTAGAATTTCCTTTTGTGGTCATCTGTCTTACTTATCAGCTATTATAGATTTGGATAACATCTTTAAGAGAAAAATGGAAAATCTTCTGAGATTTGAGGAATTTATTTTATACATCATTGAGAGAGTTATTTTTAAACCAGAGGATTGGTTAGTGACATGCCACTGACCCCCCAAAGTATTCATTTAATTAACTGTCAGAACAGAAGTATTTTTTGGCTCTATACTAGCCTATACAATGATACAGAGGCTAAAAATAAGGGTGAACCTTGAACTAAGGGATTTGACAGTTGATCCTAGCAGTCAAAGTTCATATTTTCTTGCGATTCTAAAGATACTAACACTCCCCTCAACTTGTTGCATAGATGTCTTTTAATGGCCAACTTGTCAAGAGAGTCAGAGTTCTTTGCTGAAACGTATCTTCCAACATATCTACGGACTTGACAAAATGAAATCCAATAAACATCTCTTTGAGATTCTTCTTTATGAAATACCTGTGTATCTCCGCATGCTTTGTTCAATAGTATTGGACAGAGATTTGTGAGAGATGACATTGCAACTTTTTGTCACAAAAACAGGTTCATCTCCATTGGGACCAAAGCTCATCTCCATTAGTAACCTTCTAAGCCATAATACAAATACTTCATTCAATCCTTTTGCCATGCCCCTAAATTCAGGTTCAATGATAGCCAAAGCCACTACCTTTTGCTTTTTCTTTTTACTTCTCCAAGTAGCTAAATTTCATCCCACAAATGAAGTACCCAGATGTGGATTTCCTGTCAAGAATATTCCCTGCCTAATCTGCATCAATGTATCCTTCAACGTTCAAGTGATTGCTTCTTGTACCATAATTCTTGGATATCTGTTTGGTCTGCGTTCCTTTAATATAATCCAAACATACATCCCAGTTATCAAAATCCAATTGAGGTAAAATGTCATTTTTCATTAACCTCATTATTCTTTTCTTGGATATGTGACCTAATCTTTGATGTCACAAATAAGCAGAATTATTATCAAGCACATTCCTCTTACTACCAAGTACGTATTCAACATTAAACAATGATTCAATGAACTTAACATCAAGATTGAAACAATATAAACCATTTATTGAAGTACAAGATTCATAACAATAAATGTCTTTAAATAAAGAGAAAACATTGTTTCCAATCTTAACATAAAATCCTAATTCATCCAACTTTGCAACAAGAAGTAAATTTTCTAGCACATTCAAGTACATAAAGACATCCTTTTGAAAATATATGAAGTCCACTATCCAAGATATATCAAGTCCCTTTAAAAATATATCAAGTCCACTATCCAAGATTAAACAATGTCCCATAAAGAGAAACTTTTCATTTCCTCTTATGGTTTTTGATTTAAAGGAAAAATGGTAAAATGGACACATCAAGAAGAATTGCCCTAAAAGAAATAATTTGAAAAGAAAGGTATATTTTATATATTTGTAAATTTCAAATCAAATCTATATGACGTTTGGTATCCAAGATTTTGATTGTTGGGAAGCTGATGAAATTCCCCATCAATGAGGAGTCCGTTGTGTTGATCAACCATCCTTTCGTACAGCCTTCTCAGTTCATCATTTCTTAAACGTCGGATCAGTTGTTAACAATTCAGGATATGATCTGTCAATATATTCCAGTTTGTTCTTGCTTGAGATGTGTGTCTCAGCCACCTGGGACCATAGTTGAATTCAACCCATCCAACATGGTGCAGATGGGTACAGTAGACGAATTAGATATCGGGCATTGTGATGTAGCCTGAGTTTTGTACAAAACCTCTGTCATTTTGGTCGTAAGATTTGTCAAAATGGAATCAGCGTAAGTGTTCTTCTGGCTCCATTGTCTATGAGGGATCACTCATCTATTCCAAATTGTTTGGGTCTGAAGATCATGGTAGGGTACCATTTCAGTAAAGAGAGGTATCTTTATTCTGTTTTACTTGGTCATTTATAAGTAGGAGAAATTTTAGTCTCTATACCAGCCTATACAACAATAAAACGATACGCATGGCTAAAAAGAATGTTGACCCTTGAGCTAAGGTTTTTGATAGCTGATCTTAGCAATTAATGTTACTATTTCCTAGCAATTCTAATGACTCACTGACTCTAACCGTTGGGAAGAATCTCAAATTCAACCCTCTTGTTTATATGTGTGACATGACAGACGCTAGTGATCTAAGGAGTACGTGCGCGGGTTGATAGTAGTATTACATCTTTAGGAGAAGGGGTAATTTTAATTAGATCCAATTCAATCTAGGGGTTCTAAGAACCCATAGAATGGGGACACTAGTTCACCCAAAATGATTAATGCTACATTATTTCTACCTTTTGTTTATGTACACTTGGTTGGCTTACATCTCATAAAGTCAATGTGAAACTTGCACATGCTGATCCATGACATATGAATTGCATAAAAAATCAAGATCAATCCAAGCTATGCAGTATTTCATTCTTCCAATATGAAATTATTGATTTTAACTCGGTATTGAGGACATGAACTTTATCGGTTTGCACATGCTATGTTTTCTGGGCTTTAAATTCTTGTTTTGAGTTCTTCTGTTCTTTCCAATATTATTTCTTTTATATCTGTTGTCTTATCTGAGCTTTGCATTGTTATAGTTCCTTGACAGAAGCTTTTTGCATGGCGATATTAGAGGCTGCTAGTTGTGGATTGTTAACAGTGAGCACCCGAGTTGGAGGTGTTCCTGAGGTAGGTATCTGGCATCTTCTTTTTGCACCTGTTTGGTTTTAGTATAAATGTTTTCAATATAGTTTCTTTTTGATTAACTGTTATGAACTTCCATTTCTAACCAGATCCACATACATGGCTGTTGAGACAATTGTGGAATCCTATAATCAGTGTTTGATATATATTAACTCCCTTGTTGTAGGTTTTACCCGATGACATGGTTGTGTTGGCAGAACCTGATCCAGGTGATATAGTGCAAGCAATCCAAACAGCAATATCTATGCTTCCCAAAATTGATCCACAAGTCATGCACAATCGAGTGAGTTTTTAGTTTAAATAGCCTCATTCTGTTGCTTTCAGTGTGTAAACTATTTACCCTTCAATTCATTCATTTCTTTTCTGTAGATGAGGCAACTCTACAACTGGCATGATGTTGCCAAGCGGACAGAAATTGTATATGATCGTGCTTCAAAATGTCCCAATCAAAGTCTATTAGAATGTCTCTCACGGTAGTACTTTCCTGGTTCTATTTGATTATATCAGCAACACATAATTGTACAAAAAAGTCCACTGATCATTCTGTTTCAATCATGTGATTCGCTAATTACTTGAGCATTATCTAATCTGCTTGTAACGTATGTGAGAGTCAAAGCACTGTACTTTGGGATCTTCATTTAACTAAACTACAGCTTTGACAATTCTTTTGTTAACCTAAGTGGTTCATGTGTAAAATAAATACCTAAATTAGGAGTAGGATCAAAAGAATCTGAGTATTTATATATTCTATGATCTGTTGAAATGGTTTCATCTTAATGTGAGAGCATTTTTCCAGACCTTACAAATATCAGTGCTAGTTCTTCTATTGCTGATTGTCTCTTTTGTGTTAGATACTTGTCTTGTGGAGCTTGGGCAGGCAAGCTCTTTTGCTTGGTTATGATATTGAGTTTTTTACTTTGGCATCTACTGGAACTATGGCAAGTAAGTTATTGTGTTGGATATGTTACACATTTTCTTCTTATTCATGTTTGAGAGATATGACATGTTTGTATTCCATTATTAGCCTGCAGATGATATTGAGGAGGTGCCAGATGTTATACTTTCAGAGAACTGTGATGAAGAGATGTTACAGAAATCCTAACTATTGAAGTGCAAAATATTAATGATGGTATTTCATTAGCTTCCCGAGTCACGAAATAGGTGTAATACACATGTACCTGTGATTAGAGCCTAACATAACAACTGAGGTAGCCCAGAAAGAAAAATTGTGAACTCACTTCAACCATTCAGTAAGTGTAGGAACTTTCTGAGAAGTAGAATGTAGACAGATCCTTGTACTGTTTTATAAAATCTGCAAGGAATCTCATCAGAAAAAGAAGAATTGTTGTTGCAAAATATTGTTAAGAACTTCGCATCAATGCTTCATCTTAGATTATGAACCTCTAAAAACTGCAGAGGATCCTAGTGGAGGGTGTTTGACAATTTATTGTTAATAGAATGCAAATAACAACAGAATGCATGTTATTTTTGCCAAAAAAAAAATATGCAGGGTTGTTAATTGATTCTCATTCATTCAAAGAATAGTGAAATACTATATTTTGTGAGAAAAGCAAACTTTGAAAATTTCACTTTTCTCATTATACATTTTCTTACATTTATTCTTTTTTGCAAGTAACATGACTTTTCTAATAATAATTTTAGTAAAAAAGTACATGTTTACTCAACATTCTTTACATATATGTCAAAAAGTGAAAGGGAGAGTTCTACTTTGTCTGTTATTGTTCCTATGCTAATGGACACTTGGCACTGTGCTGCATATTGGAAAATTGTTGACATTGTTTTCTGAATGAAAGAAGAATGCAGGTGTGAAATGTTTTCTTCATCCTTGTTTGAACTGATAACAACTTAAGTAGTCAACAATTTAATCTTTTTAAGTTGATTACCTGTTCTTAACTTCATATCTTTCCAGAGACTCTTATGATTATCTATATACTTCATTTATATATATATATATATTGTATTTTGTTTTGCTTAGTGTATCCTGTCAACATTTTATTCCTAAAGATTTAAATTATATCTGTAAGTAAATTTTTTTTTTTCCCAATATCCACAACCATTAACAATGAGGATTGAACTTTGTTGGTTTACAGTTTTTTCAGTCTTATTCGTCCTTAGTATCTTTATATTTACTATCCAACTTTTTAATTTCTATTATTTGAAATAGCTATCACAAAAATTGAAAGTGTTTTTATTATATAATTATAATCAAGGTTTAACAAAAATTAAATATTTTATAAGTACTTTTTTTATACATATTTTAGTATTTTACCTTTTATTTTGTTGAAATTTTACAAGTATTCCTATAGTACAATTATAATATTATAGAAGTTAGAAACTAAAAGTGTTTTCATTGTATAATTATAATACTATTTTTTTAAAATTAAAATATTTTATAACTACTTTTTGTATACATATTTTAATTATAGGTTTACTTTTTATTTTGATGTAAACTTACATTACCAGTGTTCCATTATAATATTATAAAAATTAAGAAAATATTATTTTCACAATTACTATTTATCTATATAATTTTTCATAACTAAAATAAATTATAGTAACATTTTTTAATTAATTTTATTATAATAATTAATTTTGAAATATATTTGTGTTGTTTATTACTATACAGAAGTAAGATATAATTATTTTACGCTACGTTAATTTAAGTATGTATTTAAAAGTACTCAATTTTATTAGAATAAATAATTTCATCATGACACTTCCGCACTTATAAGAATATGGGTTAAGTATTTTTTTAATCTTTTGATATTCTAAATTGAAACATATCTTTGAAATTTTGATATATTTGATTTTTAAATTTTAAAATTGAATAAATATAGTCTTTCTAATCAAATTAAGTCAACTTTTTTTATATGTTGAACGCGTTTCATGTTAGTATTTGAGTTGTTTACACTATTTGACATATTCACGATTCAATATTAACTCGGAAATACGTTTGAAACTTAAAAAAAAAATTAACATAATGAGTTTAATAAGACTATATTCATTCATTTCTGAAATTTAAGGACCAAAATGTATCGAAATTTCAAAGAGAGATAAATTCAAAATTTGGGTCAAAGTCATACCTAACCCTAAATATTAATTTAAGAAACAAAAGATTTATCAAACATTCTTCTATAATATTGTGTCATTCTTAAGAATCTTTTACACAATAAATATTTATTAAATTAAAGGACAATATAGAAAAATGTGAGATGATAATAAGAATAATAAAGAATTGAATGGGAAAAAAAATTGAAACTTTGGCTTCCAAAAAGAAAAAAAAAATATTAACTTTGACATCAAAAGAAAAAAAAATTGAAACTTTGACGCCTAAAAGAAAAAAATTGAAACTCAATGCTGCAACTTCTACGTGAGTTACCATGCTCCACGAACCACCATGTCAGTCCCACATTCCACATAATGAAAAATAACATCGACGAAGTTAAAATATTAAAAAAAATTAAAAATGAAAAATACTTAACTTTCACTTTTTTTTCAAAAGAAGTGTACGACGATGATTAAGATGAAAGGTATGGAGAACATGAAATGGAAAACACGAAAGGAAGAAGAAGGATAGAAAATAGAATCTACTGACTTACACAAATTACTTATCCACAGGTACTAAACCATGGGTACAATATCTTCAACATTAAAAAAGTAAAAAAAAAAAAAAATTAAAAAAAAAAAAAAAAAAACAAAAAAAAAAGAAAAAAAAAAAAAAAAAAAAAAAAAAAAAAAAAAGTTTTGGGTAGAAATAAACAGAACAAACAAAAAGTTGGAAATACTTAAAATAGGAAAGTAAACAGGAATTAGGGATATTTATAAAATGAAATCTTGAACTTGAACCACTAGACACCGCTATAAAAGATATCCATTATTGAGGAAAGTAAGTTATCATTCAGACTCCATAGCTATAGAGCTTCCAATGGCTTCAACAGAAGGGATGCAAGCATACGAGGAAGACAATCTTCTGTCCCTTCCCAAAGAGAAGGGTTGGGCTGCTGGCTATTTCTATCTATTTCAACACTTTTGGTGTCCATCAATTTTTATTGAAGGTGTAATCAATTTTCAAAAGCATTTTCAGGCAAAAGACAGTGATGTTATTGTTGCCAGCTTTCCCAAATCAGGTACTACTTGGTTGAAAGCCCTTACTTTTTCTATTCTCAACCGACACCGTTTTTCATCTTCAGATAATCATCCATTACTCACTTCCAATTCTCATGAACTTGTTCCTTTCCTTGACTTCATCTCTCATGGTGATAACATCCAACACAAACTTTCTCACCTCTCCAACACCACTGAACCAAGACTTTTTAGTACTCACGTTCCATTCCTTTCCCTCTCCAACTCAATTAAGGAATCCAACTGTAAGATAGTTTATATCTGCAGAAACCCATTTGACACTTTTGTTTCCGCATGGGTCTTCTTCAATAAAATAATGTCAGATTCTCTGAATGAAGTAACCATAGAGGAAGCTTTAGAAAATTACTGCAAGGGAATAATTGGGTTTGGTCCGATTTGGGAGCATATGTTAGGTTACTGGAAAGAGAGCATAGCTACACCAAACAAGGTTCTGTTCTTGAAGTATGAAGAACTCAAAGAAGATGCCAATTTTTACGTTAAAAGAGTTGCAGAATTCTTGGATTGTCCTTTCACAGAAGAAGAGGAAAGTAACGGAGTCATTGAAAACATAATAAATTTATGCAGTTTCGAGAAAATGAAGAATCTAGAAGTGAATAAATCTGGAACAATTGGCAAGAACCTTGTGAAGAAGTACTTATTTCGGAAGGGTGAAATAGGAGATTGGGTAAACTACTTTACTCCAGCTATGATAGACAAATTATCCAAAACAATGGAAGAAAAATTAGGTGGATCTGGTCTTTCCTTTAAAACGTGTCCATAAATTTGGTAGATTGGATTGAGCATGTGTTTTAAAGTATTATGAGTTGTGAAGACGTATTATGAGTTGTAGATTGGATTGAGCATGTGTTTTAAAGTAAAGTTTTTTTATTTTTTTTATTTATTTTTTTATCTCTATATTGGGTGGTTTGAATGAGTCATTTACTCATTTTGTGAATATCTAAGATAACTCCACGTTCCTATTATGTAAATTTGATTCTCTGTTGTGAAGCTAATGTTCACTAAACAAACAAGTTTTTTCTAATATTATTATGTTATTGAGTAGCTATAAAAATTTTCCAATTGTAATATAAGCAGTATTAATAAGTAGACTCCATGTCCTCCTAAAATGTAATACTAGTAGTTCTTTTAAAGAAAATAATCACACTGGAAAATCTTAATTTTAGGAATATTTTTCCAGAATATTCCATTTTTTTAATTACCCCATTAACATACTATGCAAAATAT
>Ga0214543_1008693_pt1 | contig 16403 bp, 12 predicted proteins | sample CNSS2metaG_FD_160094 | JGI IMG/M metagenome (GOLD analysis project Ga0214543, IMG submission 160094) | Root nodule microbial communities from cowpea collected in UCLA plant growth center, Los Angeles, California, USA - CNSS2 | ecosystem: Host-associated > Plants > Roots > Nodule | place: USA... | reverse complement strand
ATATATATATATATATATATATATATATATATATATATTTATTGAGAATATTACTTAATATCGTTTTTATTTAAATTAGTTTTTAGAAAATATTTCAATTTTAGAAATTTATTATTATTTTAGATTAGGAGTGAGATATTCTAAATATTTTATACTTGATATTTGTTATATTTTGCTCTATATATAAAGTATATCAATAAAATACAAAAACATGTTCCTTCGTATAACATCTCACATATATCTCTCATATTTCTTGTCAACACCCAATTTCGTCCGGGTAAGAAATAAAAAATTTTCCTTTAAAATAATTAGGAGAAGGGAAAAATAGGAAAAAGTGAACATTGATTTGTATATAGATATATTCCTACTTTTACTTTCATCCCATTTTTAATTTTTATTTAATTTTATCTTACTTTACTTTATTTTATTTTATTGTATTTAATTTTATCCTTTTTATTTTATTTTATTTTATCTTTAAACTTTTAATTTAAATTTTAATATTTTGTTTACTTTTCTTATTTTATTTTGTTTTATTCTTTTTAAAAAATATATAAAAAAGAAAGTAAAAAAAGGTGAAAATAATAAAAATGAGAAAAAGTAAAATGAAAGTCAATGGTATGCCTTCTCTGCACTTTTGAGACTTGGCATGAGAAAGGAAATGGTGGGAAGTGTATCACTAAATGACAGCGCCGGTGGAATGGCAGAAGGCAACCTGCATCTCATTTTTGGCCCTTTTCTAAAACCAACACAAAATATATGAATGAAAGAGGAAACTGGCATGGTAAGAACAACAGTCAAACCATTTGAAAAAGGGAGGACTCTGGCACAAGGGGCAGCTCACTCGCAGAGGGGAGAGGATACCATTTCAAAAATACAGTTCATATAGGAAGGAGGGCGGAAAGGAGACGTTTCTAAAAAAAAGGGGAAACCGGTTTCTGCAGAAGAAAGGGGAACCCATTTTTTTCCAGAGAGGACTGCGAATAGAATTCAGAAGCAGACAGCCAAAAACACACACATTCTTCATCATTTCAACCTGCATCTTCCCCAACCAGCCACAACCAATCACGGTGAAGAAAAGAAGAAGGGAGAGATCTCTCGGGCTAGAGAAAAAAAAGAAAGGAGACCGCAGACTCGAGCAGATCCAAGACCACCAGCAGGATTCCAAGAGGTAAGCTTCAACACACACGAATACTTGAGTGAGCGTGTTTAAAAGATGTTGTGTTTGGCCTCCTATGCTTACCCTTGAATAACCTGATGTGGTTGTGTATGAGATTTTGTTGCATCTTTCAAATATGTTTTTCAAATATGTTATATGCCCTGTTGCTGTTCGAATGCGAGAAATGATATGCTCACTCAACCACCACAATTACGAACTCCATCCATCTATCCCTGCCATCTTCATACTTCATTTTTTTTCGCCAACAAGAACCTCCGAATAAGCCATTTCATCCTTCATCTTCTTCGCCAATGATCATCTCCAAAGACTCACCATTGCCTCTCCCATCACTGTCATGCTCCTTTCCATCATCAGTTGACCTCTTTCTTGATCATTCACCTGCACAAAAATATAAAACAGAGACCACCCCCGTGCAAATCCCCTCCATTGACGTCCTCACTTCAACCTCAAACTCGTTCTCCACTACAATCCCGTGGCATCCCATTCCAGCCCCAAGAGCACCCAATCTCCCCCGCTGTTTTAAATCCACAATCATCATCTTCCTAGGCTGAACATGAACCACCCTCATCCTCACCTTCATCCTTCACCTGCATAAAAACCAAGAACAACATACACGCCCACTGCTACCAACTCAAAGATTTCATCATTCATCACCCCGACCCACTAATATAGCGAAATCCCTAAATTCACCGTCACAACCCGGCACAAATCAAAAACAGAAAGCAGAAAAATAGGAAAAATCAATCGCCCGCGTGCTAGCCTTTCTGCACATTAAGAAGAAGATTAACTCTAGTATCAGACTGCTTTCCGCACCCCCAATGCCACTAATTACACCTTCCCCTTTTGATTTTTTTTTTTATTTTTTTAGTTAGGCCAACTGTGCTTTTTGCACCCCTGGTTCTATTATTCACACCCCGAATCCATTTGTTTTCTTTCCTTCTTGGGGCTGATTTTTGTTTTACTTCCAACACCTCTATCTCACTCTACTCACCCCACCTGTTTGCTCCATGTACCCCATATATTACAGTCTTGCACCCCCATATCTTTGTTTATTAATTTTGGGCTTGTTATTGTGTTTACTTCGTGCACCTACATTTTTACGACCCTGCACTCCCACCTTGTTTTTTTGCTTGCTAGGCTTCGCTGCATTATTCACTTTCTCGCGTACCTCCATAATTACTAATTCCACACCCCTGCACACACTTTTTACTCTCATTTTGGCTTGTTTTATATTTTACTCGCCGCACCAACACCTTTAATAAACACACCTCACTTACTCCATGTACCTTCCCCTAATTACTCATGCACTTCCATAATTTGCTTTCCATTTTTTATCCTTCTTAATTAAATTGTTTCTTTTTTTATTATTTTGTTTTACTATTTTTTATTTTATTTATTTATTTATTTCTTTTTCATTTCTAAAAAAAAACAAAAAAATTTGAAAATTATTAAAAATTACAAAAATTATAAAAAAATAGAAAAAATCTAAAAAAAAAAATGAAAAATATTCTCTTTCACCTTATTGTGTCTGTCCGGTCGCTCGTACCGCGTGACACTTATTTTCAATATACCAAAAATAGTTTTCTTTCCCTTTTAGTGTCTGTCCGACCGCTCGCGTCGTGTGACGCGTATTTTCAAGTAAATTCAAAAAATACAAAAAAAATATAAAATTTTCAAAATATAAAAACATCAACATTTTCAAACAAAAGTTTTTTTAAGAACTACGTGATCCTTGATTCTCCGTTGAGATACGTAGGAGCAAGGCCAGTCCTTGTCAGGTTCACCTCCAAAAAATCAAATCATTTTCTTAATAGTTTTCCAAGTATCTTTTAAAGAACTACGTAACCCTGATTTCTCATTTTGAATGAGAATACGTAGGACCAAGGTCAATCCTTGTCGGGCCCAAAAATAAAAAATATATATTTTTGTTTCTTTTTTAACATTTTTTACTCTCATTATTTTTGGGGAAAATTAACATTTTGAAAATCACATCAACTTTGCATATTCAATTAAAGGTACCGCCTTCAGGCGGGCGTTGCAGGGTGCTAACACCTTCCCTACGCGTAACCGACTCCCGAATCTGAAATCTGGTTTTTCGCAGACTTGTCTTATCTTTACGGTTTTCCATAGTTTTCCAGAATAATTATGGTGGCGACTCCAATCTCTTTTCAAACCTCGTTTTCTTTTTTGGTTCGCCGTCCCGTCGCGATTTCGGTTGCGACATCTCTCATATTTTCAAAAGCCCAAAAAATCCCAATAACTGGTATCAGAGCCATTGTTCTTACTGCCGATAGAATGGAAGAAAATATGTCACATGTCGCTATTCCACTCTTTGATGGTGAAAGCTATGATCTATGGGCGGTAAGGATGCAAACATATCTAGAGGGGCTAGATCTATGAGAAGTTGTGGAGGAAGATGATGTTCCCTTGTCTGAAAATCCCACCACGGCTCAAATGAAAGTGCATAAAGAAAAGAAAACGAGAAAGGCAAAGGAAAAATTATGCTTGTTCGCAGGTGTTTCACAAATGATTATGACCAGGATCATGACTCTAATGTCTCCCAAAGAAATATGGGAATACTTGAAAGCAGAATATAAAGGGAACGAGAAGATTTAAGGCATAAGTTTTGAACTTGATAAGGGAGTTCGAGATGCAAAGAATGAAAGAGTCAGAGACAATTAAAGAATACTCAAACAAATTGTTGGGTATTGCCAACAAGATAAAATTATTGGGAAAAAAGTTTCCAGATTCCAGATTCGTTGAGAAAATTCTGGTGACGGTGCCAGAAAGATATGAGGCATCTATTGCTTCCTTAGAAAACACAAAAGATTTGTCTATAATTACCTTTACAAAGGTGATACATGCCTTACAAGCACAAGAACAACGAAGATTGATGAGAGAAGATCATGAGGCAGTTCAAGGTAATTTAAATTACACGGAAGATAATGCTCTCATAGTCAAGAAAAATAGAAGGAACAAATACAACAACACACAGGTTTTTCCATCTTGTCCCCATTGCAAGAGAAAAGGTCATCAACCCAACTGGTGTTGGTTGAGGCCGGATGTCAAATGTCACAAATGCGGTCAATTGGGAAATGTGGAAAAGGTATGCAAATCTAAAGATTCTGAAGAAGATGTTCAAATTGTGGAGAATTAATCAAATGAGGATAAATCAGAAGAGGATCTACTTTTTACAACATCATGTGTCACAACCAACAAATCTTCAAAAGATTGGATTATAGATAGTGGTTGCACAAACCATATGACTCATGATAGAGAAATTTTCAAGGAGCTGAATAAATCAAATATTTCCAAGGTAAGAATTGGGAATGGAGAAAACCTTGCTGTTAAAGGTACATGAACAGTTTCAATTAAAACTCATTCAGGTATCAAATCAATTTTTGATGTCTTATATGTTCCTGAGATTGCCCAAAATTTTTTAAGAGTTGCTCAATTGTTAGAGAAAGGTTATAAGGTCTCCTTTGAAAATAAATTATATGTGTGATAAAAAATACTAACAACATAGAGGAATTCAAAGTCCACATGAAAGACAAAAGATTTGCACTGAATTTTATGAAGGAGGAATTTGATACAAAGAAAGTGAGCATGAAAGGAGGATCAAAATTAGAAGATAAATATCTTTGGAAGAAAGTAGATGTCCAAGTGAAGAAAGTAGATGGAGGTTCACATTTTAATATTCACAAAAGGTCCAATGTCACTCCAATGAAATCCACACCGAACAAAGAAAAAGAAGATGATGCTGATATAAGAAGAAATATGAAGGATGATGCCAAATTGAAGAAAGATGTGATGCCATGGAAGAAGGAGAAAAATAAATATTACAAGCACAAAAAGAGGAGAAAATCAAGCATCAAAAGATGGAGAATCAAATCTGAAGATATAAAATAAACAGATATTAAGCAAGGAGGAATGTTGAGAATATTACTTAATATTTTTTTATTTAAATTAGTTTTTAGAAAATATTTCAATTTTAGAGATATGTTTCAGTTTTAGAAATTTGTTATTATTTTAGATTAGGAGTGAGATATTCTAAATATTTTATACTTGATATTTGTTATATTTTGCTCTATATATAGAGTATATCAATAAAATACAAAAACATGTTCCTCCGTATAACATGTCATATATATCTCTCATATCTCTCATATTTCCAAAAGTCCAAAAAATTCCAATAATATATATATATATATATAATTTTTATCAATTGATTTGTAATACCTTTAAACGTTATTTAAAACTAAAAATAATATATTAACATATTATTAATAGAGTTACAAAGTTAAAAAATATAATAAATCTCTTTATATTAAAGTTATAATTTTATTGTAATTATTTTAACCCTACAAAAAATTATGTGTTTTAATGGATTTATTATAGGAAGTTATAATAAGGCTTAAATACCTTTTTGGTCCTCATTTATTTTGGTAGTGTTTGTTGCGGATGGTCTTTATTTTCACAGAATGTTTAAAATGGTCCTCATTTTTACTAAATGTTTAGAATGGTCTCATTTTCGCAATTCGTGTTTTATTTGGTCCTTTTCTATAACGTCGTTTAAATCATTAACGGAACATTGTACAGGTGGCACGATTTGTATTAGGGTGTGTTACGTGTACTGTACAGGTGGTTAATTATCGTTAATTTTTCAATTTAGGGGAAATTTTGCAATTAGGGAAATTTCTTTATCTTCATCTTTCTTGAGTTCAGATTTGTAGAGGAAACAGCTAATACTTGTCATTTCATTATTGGATTGCAGTTGCACTCTTCATTTCAATTTTCTAGTTAATCATCATCAACGAGGTAAGTGGGTTCAGGGTTTTCTGGGTTGTGTTTGCTCGTGGGTTAGGGTTTTCGTAATTCTATTTTTGGATTTGTTTGTCTTTCGATTGTTGTGATGTTCTGCATGGTTTCTAAATTACTTCCATGATTTTGTGTAGTTTGTGTCTGTAGGTGGGGTTCAGTGGGGTATTATTTTAGTTGGTTTGTTTGTCGGTTGTCGATGTTGGTGTAATGGTTCCCATTATTTTATTTGTAATTGATTGTAGTAGTGGTCCCCCATTGCGTTAAAGTAGACTTAATAATACATATTTTTTATCTGTTTAATTTACTTTAGGGCAATGATGATGATAGGTTCAATGTTATTTTCCACCACGGTGGTGAAGTAGAGGCCCATGAAGAGGCTGCTGAAGTAGAGGCCCATGAAGAGGCTGCTGAAGTAGAGATTGGGGATGCCAATGGTCTGAATAGTGATGTTGAAGTGGAAGGTGAAATTGAAGTGGACATCCTTTTCCAAATCATTAATCTGCCTCATTTGTGTCATGATGATGACATCCTTTTCATTAACACCACCATTTGAAAAAGTTGAAGCCCACATTATTAGAACCACCACTTTGTAAATCAATAAACCAATAAACCAAAAATTAAAACCAATTTATTATTAACACAAAAATAAAAATAAATTGTACCCAAAATTTTCTACCAATATTCTTTGGAGTTCTTGTCATCCTCAAAGCAGCCATCTCTCTGCAACTACAAATCGGGGTTAATTCGTTTCTCGTTGAACCACCAATAGTGCACGAAGTGATACAACACGGTTGCCTCCAACGATTACAACCAGAGGTAAAGGAAGAAGATTGAGACCGTAACATACCTATATAATGGGATTGCAAGAAGAAGAAGATTGCAGCAATACCAATTGGGAATGGAGGAACAAGATTGCCAAAACTCACCAACTGCCCAAACATTCCCTACTAAAACCCTAGCTCATTTATTTATCCCCAAATATCTAATTAAGTCACCTGTACAGTACACGTAATTCACCCTAATACAAATCGTGCCACATGTACAATGCTCCGTTAATGATTTAAACGATGTTACAGAAAAGGACCAAATAAAACACGAATTGTGAAATGAGGATCATTCTAAACATTCGGTTAAAATGATGACCATTTTAAACATTCTGTGAAAATGATAACCATTCGCAACAAATACTAGAAAAATGAGGACCAAAAATATATTTAAGCCTTATAATAACCTCCAAAAATAAATATTTCTGATGGAGGGTTTTTGAACTAAGTGTGGGAGGTTTTTATTTAACATGTCAGGGATTGGCTTTTTAGTGAACCACTCTAAAATTCACTTTTCTCTTCATTATTTCACAATCCCTCCTTAATCATTTCGCGCTTTTCTCTTCCTGTGCAAATCTTCATGTCTCTCGCCTGTTCGTATCACATTCTTCCTTATCTGTTTTCCATTCTCTATTCTCCAGAGCAAAATTAATTACTTTCTTGGGTGACATTGACTTTAATACTATCTAGTCAAAATTAATGATAAATACTAAATTGAGATATGATTAATTAAAAATATCAAAATTAGCGAGACTTCTAACTCAATTCTGTTCTTTTTTTAATTTTATAATTCAGTAAATTTTATATAAATTAATTTTTAAGTAATATTTGTGTAAAAACTTCTTATAATTTATGCAGTTGCAATTTTTAATAAAGAAAATAAATGCTTCATTAACATAAAAATAAATAATAAACTAATACAACATTAAATTAATAATTAAAAAAATGTAAAAATAAAACAATAATTATTTTTTTAAAATTTAAATAAATTGTATAGCCAACTTTATGATTTTCTTTGAAGAGATGACAGAAAAGAAAACTTAATCAAAGTATTAGTTTTATCTACGAATGTATGTAGAATCGAAATAAAATAGTTCACCAAAACAATCAAGCATGGAACCAGAGTCGACGTCGTTGAGCTTCCAAATCAGTTGCCATATCTCTCAACAATGACAAACACGTGATCTTCTTCTTCAACCCTTTTCCCAACACCAGAAATGAGGGGAGTGAGTTTAGTGGGACATTGGGAATAAAAATGGAAGTGTAAATAGTAGCTTCTTAAAAAGACTTATCCAGTTAGACTGGGCCCAAAGAAAATGGGCCTATGCAACCGTGTCTGATTTTGAACTCAAACCCTCCCACCAAAATAGAGTTAATAAAGTTAGGGTTTATGGCTTTCAGTGTGATATCATCTGAGACTGCTGCTTCATTCTCCACTTTCACATTCAGATCTTATTCCTCCTCTTAATCAAGGTATGATGCTTTTGTTTCATCTCTTGATTCTGGACATGGATCTTTCTTTGATGAGGATCTTAACCTAAAAATAATGATATTTTAATAAAGGAAATTTTAACCAATTTGACAATTCTTTTTTTTTTCCAACGTAAAAAACTCAGAAAAAAAAAGTAAAAAATATAAATTAAAACTGCAGTATTCGGTGTAAAAAACAAATTTTGTTAAGTTTGTCGATTTTTATTTTTCAAACTATAATTTTTTGTCACTAAAAGTTTCTTTTTCTTCCTGTACAACTAATTTGTACTCATTTCTTTTGTACCATTATAAAAAAAATATTACAAAAAAATTATTTTATTAATAATCAATTTTAGTAATCGAAAATTAGTCACTAAAATAACTAATTTAGATATTAATTTAAAATATAAAAATTATTAATTACTAAAACAATCAATATTATAAATAAAAAGAACTATAATTAGTCTGCATATTGTTTCTAAAATTTAGTTAACAACATTTCAAATATCAAAATAAATTGATCACTAAACATTATTTATCAAAATTTTTGCTAGCAAATAAAATGGTTTTTAATTTTTAAATTACTTTTTAATTAATTAGTTAGCAATTTAATTATATATTTTTTATTAATAATAGAATCTATTTTAGTAACTAATTATTATTTATTTGTAAATTTATTACAATGACTAAACTATAGTTAATTATTAATAATACATTGCAATTCCGTAGAAGTCATATTTTCTTCTTAGGTTAAAGTTGTACCATTTGATTTTCTTACTTTAATAAATTCATGATCTTATATTAAGTTATAAATTCTTTAAAATTAATTTTGAAATGTTTAAAATTGACTTTAACAACTTTTTATATTTATGATTTCATTAGTTGTTGTTGTAATATCACTAAATATTAAATACTAAACTTTTAAAATTAATTTTGAAACGGTTAAAATTGACTTTAATAAAATTCTGAAACAGTTGACTGACAGAAAAAGAAATAATAACATTTAAGACTCATTACTAAATAAATATGTAATGTTTAAAAATTAAAATTTTAGTAATGATTTAAGATAAAGTATATATATATATATATATATATATATATATATATATCATTTTTTATTTTAATTTATATTAGTAGTACAAATAAGCTCATGCAATTTCTGTAATTTCTTAATTTCATATATAATTATGCAACTTTTGAATTAAATACAATTTTCTCAAAATATGTTTTAAACATTGATAGATAGTAACGGTAAGGTTTAGATATGTTTTTAATTAGTTCTTGAAGAAATAAGTAATAGTTTTGGTTTATATGTTTTGTATATAATTTTTATTTTTCTTTCCAAAATTGAAATTGTTATTTTTGTTGGTATGATTTAATATTAACTACGTGTAAAATTGGTAAATTTATGCGACTTGTGAATTAAATTTTCCGATTACATATTAATGACATATAAATATGAATTTCCAGAATAACATATCAATTAAATAAAGTTTTCCAAAAATATTATTAAACATCGATAGTAATAAGATTTAAATATGTTTTCAATTAGTTCAAAAGAAATAAGTAATAACTTTGGTTTACTTTTGTATATAACTTTTAGGTTTAAATACTATTTTTTTGTCCTATTTTTTTTGTTTGATGTGATTTTTTTTGTTTGTTTAATAAGGTTTCAATTTTTGATTATTTGATTTTTTTATAACATTCTTTAAGTTGTTAACGTGAGCATAGTCAATTTGTATTTTTTTAATTTCTTTTTGTAATTTTAAAAAAATGTTCACGTGTTCTATCATGTAGTAGTATTAGTGTCATGTGCCAAATCAGTCAGTGTCACATGTCAAGTTGATATCATGTCATGTGTCGATGTATTATATTAAATTCAGCCTCAATTTTCGTTAATTTTGTTCATTTTAGTTATAATTAAATGAAACAATTTTGTTTCTATTCAAATTGAGATCAAATTTAATTTTTTATATAAATGTTATATTAATTTTTTTATTAAATTTCACATTTTTATTAAATAAAAAATTAAAATGTTATTCACATTTATATAAAAAATTAAATTTGAACTTAATCTGGATAGAGACAAAATTGTTTTATTTTATTATCACTTAATTGGACAAAATTAACGAAAATTGAGATTGAATTAAATATAAAACATTGTCACATGTAGAGATAGCAAATAAACCCGCCCTCTAGGTATTGTCTGAACTCATCCCCGTTTTGACGGAAAATCCCCGCATTGACTATCTATAGGTATGGAGAATCCTCGACTTTTTAAATTGGCATGGGAATGTATATCCCTGCCATAATACTCGTCTCCGCCATATCTCCGTCTCCGTTTAAATAATTAAAATATTCACACTTAATTAAGTTACCCTATATATATATATATACTTTCTATTTTTTATTTCTTCTAATTATTTGGTTTGTCATGAAAGTCATTAACATCTCCAATATATTTTTCATCTTATCATAACCTTTATATAATTATGTTAAAATGATGTATATGAATTAAAAAAATTTATGTCTCACATTTGAATATTTCTATTTTTTAATATTTTTATTTATTGTATATTTTCCTTTCACATGAGAATGTTTAATACTCTCAATTTAAGTGTTTAATAACATAAATATTTCATTTACTAGGTAGTATAAAAAAATTCTTTACTTATTATTATTAATTTTTGTATCATTTGAAGAACTATTTTCTTTCGCTAAAACATTTTTTGTTATTTCTCAACCATTGAGTATATATGTTGATATTTGAAAAGTTTTCTTAGATCTCTAAAGTATTTTTCATCTTATCATTCCCTTGATTATACATTTGTTTTGTTTTCCTTTGTGCGATTTCTACAATAGTCTCTCTAATTGTTTATAAGACACACATTTGTTAATTTTTTAATATTTGTATTTGTTGTTTATTTTCATCATATAAAATATTATTTTGATATATTTTATCTAATTATTTTTTATTTTCTAACTCATTATCAATCATACTATAATTTTTCACTATAATTGTATAAATCACTTTTATTTACTATAATATAAAAATTTGATGTAATTGTCATGAATATTTTTTTTATCACCATCTAACATATATTGGAGTTCAAAAGATATAAAATCTATGTTAAAATTTTATTATTATGTTTATTATTTGTTCTTTCCGTCATTTTGATTAAGTGATGTGATATTATAACTTTTATTAGTGTATAAAATAAATATTCATTAGAATTTAAAAAATTGAAATAAACAAACATTTAAAATATTTTTTAATTTGAATTTTTGTTTTCCTTTTATATTTTTATGAACTATGTTTCATTCATGTTTGCAAATTTAATAAATGTTTTGGTTCTCATGAAATTTTATTTGTTATTCTAGTCTAAAATATAAACAATTATAATTTATTTTAAAGTATTTTATATCGAAGAAACCATCATCCTCCTAATATTAAATATTTGATAATATTATGTTTCTTTTACCGTAATTTTTGATTATTTTATAAAAATTCATTAAAATTAATATTGAAGTAGTAAGAAAAGAGGTACGGGTATGAGTACTAAATTATACCCATTACGCGATGTGTATGAGAATGAAGATGAATTTTTTATACGAAAATAAGTATGGGATAACGCAACACATCCCCATCTCGTCACCGTTGTTATCCCTAGTCACATGATACTGACATCATCATGTAATGATGCTAACTTGACATATAATTTTTTTTTTAATTAAGAAAAGTTAATAAAAAGTAAAATAATAAAAAGAAAACAAAATCCACGAACTTACTTACACCTGACATTCCGATTCCGTTAACTATTTGAACCATCTGTTAGAAAAAAGATTTTATATGTTATCGCATGTTTTGATCCATATTTATTATTAGTGATTGAAAATAAACACTCTATCTCAACTTTTAAAATGATATCTCCCTTCTCATTATATATATGCACAGGGGATTGGCATTGCATCACTGTATTCCTTTCACATCTCAGATTGGTTTTTGATAGATTTCAATTTGAATTTCTGAGAAACAAAAACCGAAAAAATGAAACTCTCAGCATACGTTATCATTTTCTCTCTCTTTCTCTCTCAATGCTCAAGTGTGTCCAATATTGTCTCCAAAGGTTGCATAGAGGCCTCGAAATTTGACCAAGGTTTGAGCTATGATTTCTGTGTTGCATACCTCTCCAATTGGCAGCCACCAAGCAGCAACGCCGAAGATTACTGGGTGAATTCAATTCAGTTACTGAAATCCAACGGAACAAAATTGCTTTCCTTCATTTCGAAGCTCTTGAACGACAAGAACTTTGATGAACGCACAAAGGATTCCCTAAAAGGTTGCTTTGATTCTTACAAGGATACGTTGTCGGAATTAGATGCTGCTGTGGTTGCTTTCAAGGCGAAGGATTTGGACACTGCTGCCATCAAAGTGAGTGAATCCTTAGATACCCCACTTATCTGTCAACGCTCATTCAACCATCCCAAAGGTGGAAACTCCTCTCCTTTAACAAAACAGAATCACGCCTACTTCCAACTCAATGTAATACCTTCTGTGCTCATCCAAATCCTCACCAAACATTCCTCCTCAAAACTCTTCTATTCATACTTCCATAACTAAAGTTTCATCATTTATTATTTCTGTCTCTTGGTTTTCGCTCTTTTATTACCTGTGTTCATTTTTGCCTTTTACATTTTTATCTGTGTTTTTTTTTTTTTTATAAATGCGATTTTCTTTTATTTTAATAACTATAGTGGATCATTAATAAAAGCTCACAAAATCATGCATGCGTTACGTGACAAAAAATTCCAGCGGTTTCTTGATAGTATATTATAATATATGACAATTATAGAAAGAATACCAAAAAAATTAAAACTGAAGAGTAATAAACACTAAACATAAGAATGTTTTAACCTTGCTTTTGAGAAACTAAATAAAGATATATGTAATTTACTGGTTTATTATATATTAGAATGTTTCGAAAACAAATTAAAGGAAGTTAAGAATAGAAGTGGGCGAGCATTGATCTGGCCATGGGTTGATGCAATATATAATAATCTGATTCCTCTTCCCCGCACTCAAAACAAGCCCTTTGATATTTTTCTTATTACATTTGAATTAAATATTTTCATAGAATATATATTTTTTTCTTTGATTTGTAAGCTTATAAAATCTTATTTTCTCAAATTTAATTTCGTTTAAAATGGATTAGTTTTCATTTTAATTACATTGATGTAGTATCTTGATTAGCAATATTTGATTTAATTTATATTTAACTAACGTTAATCGGATACGTGATCTAGTGTAGTGTAAACTGTGTGCTGTGCTATGCAACTTTTGAATTAAATTTTTTTATTACATATTAATTACATGTAAGTTTCATTTGTCAAATATGAAATCTCGGAATTTTTATGATTATATATGGAGTAATTTTTGTTTTAATCACATTGATATTAATTTTATCACTACAAGGAGATTACATATTACTAACGACACAATACAAAAAATCTGTCAATAAATCATATTTATTGACGGACTATTAATAGCCAATCGGTCGACAAAGTGGTTGTCAGTAAACTTTACATTATAAGAAAATGTTTCATTAACAACTAATTTTAGTGACCAAAAATTGTTTGTCACCAATTTAGATATCAACCAAACATTAAGTAACAAGATTTTTGGTATTAAAGAAATTGATTTTTAAATTAGTCTATAATTAATTAGTGACTAATTAGGCGACCAATTATAATTTTTATTATTTATAATACTGATAATTCTAGTAATCAAAAACTTTTTGTTTTGTAAATTGATATATAAATTGGTCACTATAATGACCAACTACTTTTGGCCCCTAGGTCACTAAAATTTATTGTTAATGAAGCATTTTCTTGTAGTGTTACTAACGGATGGTGATACTTGTTGATAATTATCGACTGCTTCAAATTTGTCGGTAAGTGTATGTAAGTAAATATTTTTTTATTATGATTGTCGGTAACATTCATTGATATAGAATACACGATTGGGTCTCCTTCTTCATATTCCTCTTTTCTTTCCCTTTATTTCTTCATCTTCCTCCTCCTCCCCTTCTCGCCTCCATCACACCATTGTGCCACCTCCAACTCATCCTCATTCTCCTATTTGTGTTCCTCTTTCATCCACTTCCTTCTCTAACTTCGATAATCACTTTCCTCTTTGTTGTCATTCCTCCATGTCATTGACATTCCTCCACGTCATCAATGTGTCTCCATGTCAATGCCCCCAAGCCACCACCACTTCACCGCTACATTGCCTCTTTCTCTTTTTCTCTACTTCTTCCTTTAATATACCAAAAACTCCATTGAAGTGGATGAAGAATTTGCCACCAAATTTTTGACATCATTAGTAACTATAATGATAAGTTACTGACGAAAATGTTCACCGATAATAAAATTTGAAATTCAGTGACAAAATATGCCAATGACTTTTAGATGTTAATAATTGTAATGATTTGTTAACGATGTAAATATCCGTCAATAATAAAAATAATAATATAATTGACGGATCTTCCTAATAAATGTGTCCAAATATTAAATTAATGATAAATTAAATTATGAAATTTGTCGAAAAAATTCATAGACAACAAATTCATCATTAATTAAATATATTCTTGTAGTATTATGAATTGAATTTTTTTTTATTAAAAAAAATATATTTTGACTTTGTTTCTTTAAAAATTATTTAATATGTTTTTATATCAAAGGTATTTTAGTAATTATAAAATTTTATTTATTATAAATTTTTATTTTATCTATCACATCACTCAAATCATTCACTAACTTTTATAAAATTTATCTTCAAGTCCACCAACTTTATCTTCTAAATTTACATAAAAAAACACACATATTCATTCATACAAATTCATCTTCACACACTCCCCAAAATCCATCTATCCATAAGGACACAATCTTAGTCTTAATCATAATTGTTTGTATTTTTTTCAAAGTGTAAATGTAAATATTAATTAAAAATGAATTTAAATTATTGTTGAACAAATAAATGAAATTTCAATATGAAAAAGGTATTCTTATTTTATTCTAATCGTACAAACTTATCAAATTAATTATGGAGAATTGCTAGCGTGAGTGGCAACTAGGGTATCCTTCCACTCACTTATCAAAAGTACATTGCTATTTTGACACTAAATCTTTTTTTATTATCATGTCAAAAAATCATTTATTTTCTCTTTCTTCTATAAATATAAAAGTTAAATTTTTTAAAACTATTTCGTCTTTATCAGAGTTGTCAAATGGTGTCAAATAATCTTTTTCTTATCAAGAATAGAGTTGATCAAATTAGATATTTCAATAAATTCGCATTTCCTTTCATCTAATTTGTCATGTCAGATCAACCTTAAATTATTTTCTTAAAATATATTTAAAAATTGTTTTGTATTTTATTTAAATTTTATTAATAAAAAAAATCAAATCATATGTTTATTATTATTGTTATTTTATTTTATAAATTTAATTTCTCTAACATTAATAAAAAATCATATTCAAATAAAATAATTTAAATTATTCATTTATTTGACATTCTTTACTTAAACTTATAAAATAAATTATTTAACTTTTTTCTGTCGTGGTGTCAATTTGTTATAAGAGTAACGGAAATTTCTAATATGTGTTGAAATGACAAAGCATCCTTAAAAATAGGGATGGCAATTAGGGCCTGGCCCGCGGGTTCAGCCCGCAGGCCCGCAGAAAAAACGCGAGGCGGGTCAGGATAGTGAGCCCACAGGCCCGCACGGACTCGACCCGTATAGGCTCGCGGCCCGCAAGCCCACATAAAATTTAAAAAAAAAACTTGCACTTGTGTATATTAATTACTTCTTTTATGGACTCTTGCATTAACGTTTCAAATTCTTGTATAACTGTAAAAGACAAGTATTATGTAATTTTTAATGTGCTAAAATTTAAAGAATACATTGTGTGTGTCATAGTATGAATATGATGAAAATGTTGAATTATCAATTTATCATCTAATTCTCCAAAGTCTTTACTTAATTTTGTGAACTTTTTAAAGTTTCTCAATTTTTAAACATTGAAAGTTTTATCATAAAAAAAAAAAAAAA
>Ga0214543_1008688_pt1 | contig 16418 bp, 7 predicted proteins | sample CNSS2metaG_FD_160094 | JGI IMG/M metagenome (GOLD analysis project Ga0214543, IMG submission 160094) | Root nodule microbial communities from cowpea collected in UCLA plant growth center, Los Angeles, California, USA - CNSS2 | ecosystem: Host-associated > Plants > Roots > Nodule | place: USA... | reverse complement strand
GTGCATATTTATATATTTTTTTCAACATTCTTTATTTGAATATTAATGAATTAAGAATTATAAATTATATAATATATATGAAGTAATATGAAAAGCAAAAAGGTAACTGCAGTATAGAATAAATGAAAAAATATAAGTAAAAAAATAGGTTAAAAAGGTTATTATTGTAATTTCATGTAAAAAACTAATCTTTCTTCGCATATCTCCTCGTTAGTGCGCGGAATGAATGAATGCTATATCCTCCCTTTCCCTGCTTTCACATCCACCTAAATTGTTGAAAACGAACACAACAAATTCTCGCTTTTTCTTCCTCATCAATAGTAAATAAGTTAAAGCGAACATAGCCTAAGGCTGTTAATTCGGATCAGCATAGAGGGATTGGTTCTAACTCATACGAGTCGAAGTTAAAAAGGCCAAAAGAATTTAAAGATCAAAATAGTAATAAAAGGCTGATAGGTCATGGTTAACTCAAATAGATCGTTCAAGTTAAATTTAGGTCAAAGTTACGCAAGATCAACTAAGGTTAATAAAGTTTGAATCAAGTCAAATACATGCTAAGTCGATTTGACCTGGCTGCAAGTTGGACGAGCCAATCCAAGTAAAAGGATGAGACATGTCAGCCCAAGATAGAAGTCAATACAAGTCAACTAGGTCGAATAATCAATTTAGTTAACCCTAACCCAAGGTCGAGTTGAGCAACCAAGACGAAGGTCAAACTAAGTTAGTTAGGGTCAAAGGTCAAGTTGAGTCGACTAAAGTCGAAGATCCAGAAGAATTGGTACAAGTTGAAGACCGAGACGAGTCAATTTAGGTCAAAGGTTGAGCTAAGTCAGCTTGGGATGAAGGTCAAAATGATTCGGCTCACGAGAAGGTTGAGCCAAGGTGGCCCATGTCGAAGGTCATCTTAAATCAATCAGACTAAAGAGTCAAGTTGAGTTGACCTAGATCGAAGGTCGAGCAAAGTGATCCCTACCGAAAGTCAACTCCAGTCAATTAGGGACGAAGATGGAGATGAGTTGGTGTGGATCAAAGGTTTAGCTAAGTCAATTAGGACTAAGGATGGAAAAATATCCATGCCCACGAGTATCCGTGGATAAAATCTACTACATGTCATGAGTGGATACTTCAAACGAGTAATCATGGGGTAACAGGTAACAAACAATTTAATATTCGTTTGTAAACGTGTCACCTGCGGGTATCATACTACCCGCACTTGCGGGTATCCAGGATACCTGTAGGTTTTAAAAAACTCGTGCATATTTTTTAAACCAGTATCATATAGATAACAAGATGAATAATAGGTTGGATTTTTTGTTGCGGGTCAGGTAGCGGGTAGACACTATTTGTGCCCAACCCGACTCGTTGTCATCCTTAATTGAGACCAAATGTCAAACCGAGTTGACCTGGGACAAAAGTCAACATGAGTTAGTTGGACCACAATTTTGAGTTGAGTCCGTCTAAGCCAAATATTGAGTCGAGTTAACCTAAGTTTAGTAACTTAGGTTGAAAGTCAAGTCGAGGTTGTTAGAGTCGAAGGTCAACTCAACTATATTATTGGTAAGGGCTAAGGGTGTGTTCTTTTATGAGGAATGATTCGAGGGAGAGGGAGATAATTGATTTGGATTTATTTAAGTGGTGAAATTTATGTTGTTCTTTTGAAGGGATTTGAGGGTGATAATGAAGTGGATTGAGAGTACCTTTTGTGAAAGTTTGTGAAGGATTTGACTGATGTGACTAATAAAAAATTAAATTTAATAGATGAAAAAGTAAGATTACGTAATTGTCTTTGGTGTTAAAAATAATATAAAAAATATTTAGATAAGTTGTAATTAATTTTTGATATTTTTTATCATGAATAAAATTATTAATAATATTTATGTATTGAAAAAATAAATATTATAATATATTTGAAAACAGAACAGGTTACAAGTCAAACGAAATTGGTTCCACGAGTGCTGCACGAAAAGAGAATAGGTTCCATTCACCCATAGATCTGGTTCTACTAAAATAGATCCAACTCCAAGTTGTGTTTCTCGAACCATGCGTGTCCTCCACCAACAATAATGGTGGAAAGGAGGGAACAACAATGGTAGAAAGGAGGGAAGGGGTAGGGAAAATCAAACGGAAGGAGAGTGGTAGGGCACATAAAAAAAGTACAACAACATAGACCAAGGCTATTTTAGTCAAATGGGCACTATCACTCTCAAATCTCATATGTTACAAATCTAATATCGCAAATCATTGTCTTGTCTCGCTCTTAATTCAATAGACAATAACACAATAATTCTCTTAAATTAACGCTCACAATTACCTTGGAACAATAATTCATCCTAAAAGAACACGACCTAAAAGTATTGTACTTTGAAATTATTTCAAATGTTGTAGAGGGATCAAACTCATTTTGATGTTATATGTGTAATATACATTATATCGATAAAAATTAAATTAGATACATTTTTATTTCTTTCATAAAGTATAATATTTAACGTTAATAAATAATAAAACATTAAATTAAATATAATAAAGTAAACAAAATTTATCGATATATTATTTATGTTATCTCTCATTTTCTTTTAAGTTTTTTACATATTGTACTAATTTTTATCCGTTGCATGTCTTCTTTTGTTTCTAAAAAAAAAATATACACAAATTTATTATTCCTATCCTCAATTCTCATCCGTTCTCTTTCATTTATAGAGATAAAAAAGATAATTCTCTTTTATCTCATGATAGTGGAATACTAGGTTAATAGTTAATATTTTTTTTCATCTTATAAGTTTCTTGTATATTTATTTTCTTATAAATAAAAAAGAAAAAATTATGTAATATATTTTTTTATAATTTTTTTTAATTGTGACTTGATTATCATATATATTTTTTTAAATAATTACGTTTCTCAATATTTTATTTAACTTTTATAAATAATCTTTTAATTTTAAGTTTTTTTTTTTAAACTATACATATTGATGAAGAATAAAATAATATATTGATTTCAATGGTTGAATTAAAGATATCTTTGTTATGATTAAAAAAGTTACACTTTCATATGAGTATTATTCCAGAAAGAAAATAAGTTTTTAGATTTGAACATATTCGATAAGTAAAAAAATAAATTATAAAAATTTATTTACGATGAATTCTATATAAATACAGCTCCAAAATTATTATTTATATAAAAAATATATATAAAAAAATTTTAACACGAAATTATATATACTTATATATATATATATATATATATATATATATAATTTTTGAATATATTATTTTAATCCTTCAAATATTTTGTTCATGATACGCCAATATCTCATTTGATAATCCGACAATATGTTAACATACAAAAGAATGAGCTAGGAATGAATACTTCTAATACCCGCAATATCTATCAACATCCTCGTGTTAGAGTATAATATTGGAGAAATAAAATATATAGGTGAGAAAAAAAATTAAAAATTAAAGTAAAATAAAATGAAATAACTACCGTAGAAATAGAAAAATTAAATTTAAAACAGTAACATAAAATATGTAAAATAATACAATTTATTACATGGCCAACTTCAACTCTGTTTATTTCCTCCTTGTATTCAGTTTTGTTATGAAATTTTGACAAGTTTACATTTTTCTTAAAGAGATTTGGCAGGCTCTTTCCAGTGCACCCAACTAAGGAATTGTACTATACTTCACTCACTTTCATCCTTCTTTTCTTTTTGTGTATTTTCAACGTAGCAAATCACAATGCATATCCGTGTACAGGCCCAACATAACACTAAAAACTGATGTTATCACATCAGAGGGAAATTCATTTTCTTACCATCATTTTTTAACAAATTGCACACATACCAGTATTTGTAAGAATAAAAGCTGAGAAGTTATGTAATATTATATGATTATATATTTTATTAAAAACAATTATTTAAATTTAATAAAAGACAAATTATCTAGTTAAAAATGACAACTAAAGCAATTATAAAAAAATACATTTCTTTTGTATAGCAACATAATACATATAATCAATTATTAAAATAATAAAATTTTCAAAATAATCCCCGACACATTCTAAGATAGGAATGGTAATGCGGACCGGTCCAATCAGTTTAGGCCCGACTCGCATAAGACCGCGGACTGGCCCGTTTTGCACAATTTATGTGGATTGTAATCATTGACCCACCCCACATATCACTTGACTCGCAGCCCGTAGACTGACCTGCATTTTTTTTTAATTCTTATGATAAATTTTTCAATGTTTAAAAATTAAGAAACTTTAAAAAGTTCATAAAATTAAGTAAAGATTTCAGAGAGTTAGATGATAAATTGATAATTCAACATTTTCTTCATATCTATATTCATGCTATAACATACACAATATATTTTTTAAATTTTTAGCACATTAAAAATACATAATACTTATCTTTCTAATTATACAAAAGTTTGGAACGTTAATATACTTGTCTTTAAATTAATACAAGAGTCTATAAAAAAAATAATTAATATACACATACATTTTTTTTTATTTTTTAAAAAATTATTTTATACAAACTTGTGGACCAATCCACATGGACTGCAACAAGCTGTGACGAGTTTATTGGTTTAACTTCTAGACCACCCCGCATATTTTCTGCAAACCTACGTGCCGGAGGCCCTAATTACCACCCGTATTCTAAAGTGCTCGGATTCACACCAAGGAAATGTAAGCTCCTTTAAAGCAACTCACTTTTAAGAGTAAAATAAGCAACATTTGTCACTTACAAAAATCAATATTCGATATCCCTACACATTCAAAATTATAAATGAAATAAAGTATAAACAGCTGATTTTCTCGTTATCAGCTAGAACTACCTCTTAACGTTTACTCATTTTACAATACCCAAATCGTGAAAGGAAAAAGCATTTAAACGTAGACCTTCCTCAGCATCAAGCATACACATTTTTGCTTTCTTTTTCCTCCCATTTTTTATCGATGGATCAAGCTGAACGTCAATAATGCTCCAATATTTCAATTTCAATAGCATAATAATTTACAAGTGAAGATGGTTGCGTATGGGAGAGGATCCACCGAGTCAAAATAACATTAGAACATACAAGTGAAGATGTCACTGTCCAAGGCAGAACTTTGATCGGAGGTTGTCTAGAATCTCTGCATACTCGATTGGTGTTGCCTCACTTTTGAACACTTCATCCCAGATCTTCCGTATGTCTGCACAAAATATAACCAACTTAATCCATCAGATTGAAAATTCTGACAACAATAACCATTAGTTCGAAATAGCAAGTAACACCATAAGAAACTAAGCAACCAACAAGATATACTCCATGAATTATTAGGGTTAGTTACTACTACCACAGACCATAATATTACTTTCTCGTTTATTTTATCTACATTTTCTTGGTTTAGGGGGGAGACCAGATGTTAAAATCGGCTATAGTTATTGACGCATCCACAACTACCTTTGGCTTATCCTCACAAACCATCATCAGTTGTCTGATAAAGTTACAGAATTTTCTGCTGCATTTACCATTCAATGAAAAGGGTTAATCTTTACTTTTTCCCGCTGAAAAGGCATTACTATTTTTGTATCTTCGTTGCTTTCTTCTCTAACCATTTCATATTTTAAACTAGAGACCCTTATTCTGCCTATACCTACTCATCTTTCCACTTTTTTATACCTTGTTTATGTCCTGATAACTTTAAACTTTCAATAGATTTAGGAAGGCGTGGCAAAAGAAATACTTAGAATTCTTTTACTGTTATAAAGAATACGTACCATCCTTATTTGTTGATGAAAGGCACATTACAATCATGTCAAATCTTGGAACTTTGATCAAATGCTCCATGTAACTGACAACCAGATCCATGTCCTCACTGCCAAAGGAGCAAATTCACTATCACAAATGAATCAAAACAATAAAATATTTATTTCTTCTGTAGATGTCCACTTACGTGAAAAAAGATGAAAGACACTTGATGATGTCAACAAGGAGGGTAGAAGATAAAGCATTTTTGAATATTTTCGGTAATTCTTGGGGAGATATAGCCTAACATACAAAAAAAAAGGTTTGTTACAACATGAAGCAGAGCACTGAACTCCAGAAATTTAAGCATAAAATGGAACCTCTTGTTAATAATTCCATGCCAAATATGCTAGATATTGACAACATAATCAAATTAAAAATGAATTAGAAAAAGTTGTACACCTTTAATAGACGAGCCTGCAGAGCAAGATCACCCGAAAATGCTCTCCACGAGACCTCAAACTGGTACGCAGTGGTTGGTGGTGTTATGTTTTTGGCAGCCTCGGCCATGGCTCTAGAAGCAGCACGAGAAGCAAGCTGTTGAACAGATGCTTTCATTTCTGGTTTAATTCTGTGATTTCTCTGTCAAGAAAAAAACACGAAAACAAATTCATCAAAAATGGGAATACAAAAGGAATATGCATTTATGCACAATTACTAACACCAAAATTCCAGAAGCACAAAAAAAAATGTAAATATACCCACACAAAAGTCGTAGAGGTAAAACCTAAATAACAATTGAAAGTAAACCACACTTGGATACATCATTAAAAAGCCCAATATTTACTGAGAATAAAAATAAAGTAGCAAAATTACAGAGTGGTGTTTCTAATAAAGATCCAAAAGAATAGGATGTGGATAATTCATATTTAAATAAGAACTCGTGAAGAACATAAAAACATTTATTTGTGTTTTAAAGATAAGAAAGAATACATGTTGCTTCCAACAGGACTAGGATATGCAGTGAAACTAGATTACTTGACAAGAAGGAAGGATTTTAAGATATTTCACCTGTTCCAAACTGTTACTTGCACTCAAACCTTTCTTAGAATCATCAACTCCTTGTGCTTGAGGCCTTTTTCTGGTTACTGTGTCTCTGCTATCGACCTCCTCTGTTATAAGTGATTCTTTAACAGGTATTTGCTGCTCACTAACCTATCAAAACCATAGCCAAACTTTAGGGTGAACTACATTTACATGAAAAGCACAAACAAAGTACTACTTAACACTCTCATCCATAAACATAACGATATATCCTGAAATGTGATATTGAAAGCTCTAGTGTTTCGTACCTTTTTATGATTAACTTCAGCTGGACCAGACTTTTGAGTACCATGTGAAATGGGGTGGATGCTGCCTCCGTTAACTTTTACCTCTGACTTTCCCACTTTTTGAGTTCCCTGTACAGTGCTTCTCAGAGCTCCCGATGCTTTCTGAAGAATATCCTGGATAGATATTTAAAAAAAGAAAGAAAAAACATTAATCTATGCAGCAGAGAACCTACGGGGGGAAATATACAAAAAACCAAAGTAGCTAATAAATGACGGTGCTTAAATCCTAGTCTCTGATCTATACTCTCGTTCTATAACGAACTTTCCCTCTCTACATTCATGCGTTTGAATATGCAGACATTATCAACCAAATGTCTGGTACGGACTACATGAACTGGCCATAATATGCGCTCACAAACAGCTGTACTTATCATTTTCTATCAATGATTTGTCGGTAGTGGGAGACGGTTATATTATATCTACTCATAGATTTTCAACCAGCAGTATTTTCTTTTCAAGAAGACTTATGATCTACATTCTTAACGATTTCAATTTTTGAATCTCCATTCACCAATCACTATTGTCAAGTATAGCATCCCCTCATCCCATCTCTAAAGTCTTGTTAACATCATAATTCCTTGATCTGTCCTGATTTTAATAAATCAAAGGCCCTGACATTTTATAACCTTAGTTCAAGACATCAATTCAATTGATTTTATGCTATGTCAGCTACTAAATATACTTTTCTTGTCTGCTGTTAAGTGCCAGTATGTAAATTGGTTATTGGTTAACATCAAGTTCAAAACTAATATTTCCATGACTTACGTAAGCACTCCTTAGTGTATGTAAATTAAAAATAGTAAGTCATCTAACAATACTGGAAATAGTGATATACTTACTTTCTCATACAAAGATTTAGCATCTGCGTACTGTTTCTTGATTTCTTGATTGTTTGGTTCCAACCTCAAAGCAAATTCAGCATCTGTGATTTAGCAAATTTGAGACTCAAGAATTCAAAATCAGAATGTTACATATGTAGTTAATGGACAAGTGCAATATTCAAGTGTAAACACACCCTCCATTGATTCTTTAATTTTCCCAAGTTCTTTTCTAGCTGTTGCTCTTCGTGAGTATGCTTTTATGTAACGATCATCAAGATCTAAGGCCTCTGTGCAGTCATCCTCAGCCTCTTGGAATCTACAGACACAAAATAGATGAGGAAGAAAACATATTAACTTCAGAAACGAAGATCCTTTCAAGAGAATCAGTGAGTTGATAGACCCAATAACAATTCACAATAATTGGAAAATTAACTTTCTTTTATTTAAAGTTCAAATCTGATAAAATCCAACACTTAGTGAATATTTTGATGAGTAAGCCACACAGAGAATCAGTGAGTTGATAGACCCAATAACGATTCACAATAATTGCAAAATTAACTTTCTTTTACTTCAAATTCAAATATTAATAAAATCCAACACTTTATAAATATTTTGATGAGTCAGCCAAACTTCTTTAAATACGTAATGTAAGCTTGCCTCCTGAGCTTGATATTGGCCATTGCCCTATTTGCATATGCTACAGCTGTTGGTGATAGGGCAATGCTCCTTGAATAGCAGTCTCTAGCTTCCTTAAATTTCTTCTGCTTGAAAAACTCATTTCCCTGTAAGATGCAAAGAAATTGAATAATCATCATCATGCAAGACAGCACCACTAAAATCAATATATAATATCTCAACATATCAATCCCAACCCCTTCATCCGGAGACTGAAACAGAGGGAAAGAAAAAAAAAAATACTTACCAGATCTTTCTCAGAAGCAGCATCAGGAACATCTTCAGGAACAAAACTACCATGCAACCGATTCAAAGGATCATTAATTTTTGATAAACCGTACAATCCTGGAGAAGATCCAGTCAGTCGAGAAGATGAAGCTTTTGTGAATTGCTGTCAGAATGACACATCACGCATGCATTAATTCCTCCATACATACACAAGCACAAACATATTTAAGATATGCAACATAAGCAAAATCAAGGGGTCCTTTCCTTGTTTTAAGACCATCTAAGTACAAGAAAGCATGGAAATTTAAGAAAACCTAGAACAGAAATTACGCTTTCGACATTCCACAAAAGATCCTTTGAATAAAAGGTGCAAACTTCCGCCAATTTATGGTTATCTGAACCCATAGTTCGAGCTACAACAATAATTATTTTCGTTCATAAATGTTCATTGTTTTCAGGCAGCATATTCAGAGTTCACATTCCCTTTGTACCACAAATATGTAAACAACAAAATGTAACCCATTAACAAACCTCCTCATACAAAGAACAAAATCTCCATAAGTTAGAGAATAGTATCACTGAATTCCACCATTTGATAAAAAAGACGAAGTAGTCAAACAAGGTAAAACAAAAGTCTTGGTTCTTCGCCGTACATGTACATTCATAATCCATCCACCACAACAAAAACATCAATATAAGAGAAAATAAACTGCCAATAATAAAGAGGTCAATTGAAGAATCATAATGCTTGTTGAAGTATACTCAAAACGTACACAGTTGGACGATGATAGAAAATTTTGATGGTTAAAATAAAATTACCAACATTTTCCTGTTGTGACTTCACTGTTTGTGTTTTATCCTTTCTAGAAAGTTCCCAATCCTGCAAGTCGTTTAGGAATCCCTGGAAATCCTATTAAAAATGTGACAACGGAAAACATTGTGAACAAAAAATAAAAAAACTAAAATTAAGAAACAAAAAAAACATATGAAAAAATGCCAAAAAGGGTGAGGAAACAACTATACCATGCTGTGCTGACGAAAACCCCTTTACCCTTCAGGCGACCCAGCAGACGCAGCAAGAACTCTGTATCATTCTATTATACAACAACGAAGACGAAGTGGGAAGTGACTATTTCGAAGAAGAACATTCGCGAGTTGAGATTATTATGGGCCGGCCCATCAGCATAAACTTTTTAATAACTGATGGTATTGTGGGCTAACTGTTTCTGAGACCCAAACCTTTATCTTCTACCATCAAAGTTTTAGAAAGTTAGATACTTTACTGTGTAATATCCTTATTTGTATTTTTGCTTCATTCATTATCTTTATATCTAGGAAATTAAAAAATTCTACGCAGAAAATCTATATCAAATCAAAAATTTCTTCGTATATTTTCACCGCAGACAATAATAAGTCAATAATTAAACTATTTAAGAAATTAAAAATATTTTATAAGATCAACTTTCTATTTGGGATTAATAAGGAATAAATATTCAACTTATCAGTGAGATGTTTTAATGTATGACATAATATATTTGAATTTTTTATTATACTTTTTAAAGTTAAATATATTTTTATTTCAAAAATTTTGATTTTAAATTAAAATTTATTTATGTATAAAATTTTGATAAATTTTAATTTCAAAACTTTAAAGATTTTGATAAATAATTATTTTAATTTAATTTTATTAATTTTTTAACGTAGTTTTTTCGGTAAAAAAATTATTAAATGCTATAAACAATTTAATATCAGCATTAAACATATGTAACATTCAAAAATTAAGTTAAATTTTTTTAAAATATATTGAAAAAAATAAAATATATTAAAATTTAAAAAAAATTGTCAAAATTTATGAAAAAATAATTATTTTAGTAACTTATTAATTTGTGACATGATATATTAATTTTTGTATGAAGTTAATATTTGAATTTGATAAGAAATAAGAAGAGAATGATTGAATTAGCAGGATGGTCCTACAAACACTACTCATTTCTCACTGCTCAGTAGTCACTGGTCTTTTCAACATCATTTCTCTTTTCCTTTCAATTCAACTTTATTCAATAATATGAATCTTTTTTCTTTTTTTTTTCATTTTGACACCTCACTCTTTCTTTACTTTCACCTTTTTTATTCTGCTGCCCTTCATTCACCCACTCAATCTTAAAATCAATCAGACACTCACACATTCAATCAGTCACTCACCACTCACTCTTTTCTTTCTTTCTTTCTTTCACTCAAAATCCTGTCAATCTTTTTATTTATACCAATTATTATTTTTTTTGTTAGGTTTTTAAAACTATTCACCTTTCTTTTTCTCATCAAACATTCTTCTTTCTTATTAAACTGATATATCTTCAAATTAGTTACTAAAGAAAACATGAGAAAACAAACTTTTCCTTTCGCTGAAGGAACATAAATATGTAAAGTGTCATCTCAACTCTACCATGATACCATATTTATAAATGATTTTCCTTCTAAAACTGTATACTTTATATTATTTATAAACTTTTTAAATAATCGATACTTATTTCTAATTTTTTAAATAATTGATACTTATTTCTAATTTACACTCTGCACTTCTAAGATGAAAGAATTTGGACTCAAATTATCAAACGACAATATTAGTATGAGTAAATTTTTTTTTCTTCTTCCATACAATTATGATTATAAAAGTAGGCTAGATCAGGTTAAAATTTTAAACCCTTGCATTTGAGTCCGATTCCCTAGTCTGATAAAGGAAGGTCAAAGGTAAGTCGGTTCATTTTTTTATTAAAAATAATTAAAAATAATATTTTTTATATTATATTTTAATAAAAATAAAAAAAATATTATTATAATTTAAATTATTAATATTAATATTAATAAAATTAAATTGTAATTATTAGTTATAATAAATTAATTTAACATATAAATATAATAATTATTTTAATTTATTTAATTAAAAATATTAATCGATTGATTAAAAGTTTAAAAAATATTTTATTTTAATTTATTAATTTCAAAATTTGAAAAATGAAAGAATATAATTCTTCTAGTTTTATAACATTAATTTATTTTAATTTTTTAATTGATATTATAGATTGATATTTGAGTTAAAATGTGTCAAACACAATTTAAACATTAACTTAGAACGTTGGAAATATTATATCACATATGACCAATTCTATTCTCCTATAACTTATAAACTAAAAATTAGTTAAGAGATTTTTTGACCAAGGGAGACTGATTTTTTTTAGCATATTTTCTTCAACACACGCTTGTTGTACTACTTTTTTTTTAATATTTGCAGTGATTTCTTTTATCATCACCAAATATGTAATATTTTGTAAATACTGTGTTAGAATTCTTTTTTTAATTTTAACTGAAAATTTCCAGTCAATATTAATCAGGATTATTGTTTTCACCAATTTCACTTGTAAAAAGTTTTAGTCGACACTAATAAAAAAAAACAAAAAAAAAAAACTTTCAACCTTCAACATTGTAAAAATAACCTTTATCGGTATTATCCTAAATTATTGTAGTTGATCTAAAACTAATATAAATTAATTTCATTGGAGAAAAAGTTTTGCAATGAAAATTTATCGACGAACTTTGACCGAAAAATAACATCGATCAATACAGACTACAAAAGTTAAGAATAGTGATATTTTAAAGATTTTTAACAATATTTAATATTTAATTAATTTTGGAATTAAATGGTAATTAAAATATTTCAAAAAATTAATAAATAATTGTCTTATCCAAAGAAATTTTAAAATAGTGTTAATTCAAATTCTAAGTATTTAAATGTATTGTAGAATTCCTTATCAACCAATTTTTGGAACTTAATTGACTTTAACGTTCTTTATTCCTTGCATTACAAATGGTCAGTAGGTAAGGAAAAAATGAACTTTAGTCATTTAGTTACGATCCTGAAGTGTGGGTTATATTTCAAGAAAAAATGAAAGTGAACTTATAATTATAATTGAAGATGGTTTTGACAGGCTTAAAAAATTAGATTAAATAGGTAAAAAAAGTGAATATGTTTGATGTAATAAATAAATAAATAAAATCTTAGTTTGGATTAAGAGGGACATTAGAGGACAGAAAGGAGCAGCATCGCGCGGAATGCACGGGGGAAAATTTATGTTGTTTGAGAGTGTAAGGCCCACACTATAGTTCACACGACCACACACCCATCTAAAATCTTTCGTACCACGACCCTGTCTCTGCACTCAGAATCAATGCTACTACTATACTCCTAACTACTGTTTTTCTGTCCTCTCTCTCACTATTATTACAATCTTCTCTCTTCACTGCACACTCAATTTTTAACACAACACAATCAATCAATATGTTAAATCTTATGTATATGTGTTTTGCAATTGCATGTATTGCGCCACTACGTCCTACTTACTGTTTAAGTTGACGCACTCATAACTATCATCGTTAATTTCAGATCTTTTTATGCATGGTAGAACAGTTGTCTATTTACACCACACAAAAAAATTAAATAATTGAGTTCATTAATAATTGGTGTATTGTTATTTTTGTTCACACTTCAATTATTTTTAAAATATTCGGTTATGTTTTTAGAACCTTATTTTATGAAGGAAGCTAATTAAGTAAGTACATTATTACTTGCTTTCTATGTTTGGGCAGGGCCTACCAACAGACAAGACCACATGAGAAAATAGTTGCAGTGGAAGGGGGAGCAGCTACATATGTACATGATATTTGTTTGCCACAAAACTTTGAGAAACAATGGATCAAAAGAAGTAAAGCAACTCCAAGACACCAAATCAAACTCAAGGAACCCTTGAGTTGAGACAATATGTAAGGATCATTGGTTTACTTAGCACTCAACAAGTTTATAAGTTAGGAGAAAAATAGCTACTATGGTTATTGTTAGTCATTATTGTAAATATATATATATATATATATATATATATATATATATATATATATATATATATATATATATATATATATATTTATATGAGTAGGTTAAATGCTCATTCAGTATAGAGGTTTAATGTTTAATAAGTGAGTAACCTTTGATTATATGAAAAGAGTCACGTAATAAAAGAAAGAGTAAATAATAAGAAATTTTCTAGACCACATAACTATAACAAATACAGGAATTTCGAAAGAGATCAACATAAAAGTTTTTGGCCAATCAGTCTTGATATATACCTTTTGGCCAAAACAATACATATAATATTAAATTTTGTTTTTCTCTGGTAAATTTTATTCTCCTATATTTATGTACTCTTTTTTTTTTGTATTCTATTAATTATAGTTGATAAAATAGGTTCAAACTTTTTATTAACCTTCCTCACTAGTTTAAGTTGAATTGGGCTAAACAATATAACTTTTTTTTTTAATTTGAATTAAATTAAGTTTAAGTTAGCCAGAGTGACACGAAACTTACTGATAACCGTCCTTTATCATTTTTATCATCACTTTTTTATTCTAATTATTTATTACTTTTAATTATGCATTGCGTTTGAATGGTTTTAACACTTAATTTAATTATTTATTTATCCAATTATATGAGTTGATACCTTGATTTTCATATACTATTATCAGTTACTTAATGAAATAGGTGAACACATGCTGAGATTAGGTAGATTGAGAAAATTTACTTTAATAGTAATACAATAAGTATATATAAAATAAGTTAAATGATAAACACATGTCCTTAAATAAATCAGCTCAGAACAAAGGGTTGAGTTAAATAACAAAGTGTTTGACATGCCAAAAAATAAACCAAATTGACTTGATTTCTAATGAAAAAAATATATCGAGTGAACCAACCCATACCTAATCTAACAACTTATAATAATATATATTTTTTTGTTTATCAAATATTGAATTGAATAGAGTTAACTCACAGTTAGTTTAATCCGTGACAAACTTACCCAAATGAATCAAATTAACTCAATTTGATATCCATAACACTAATATATATCATCTCTTGATTGAGGTGTGGGGTGTGAAGAGCAACCTTGCTGAAGCGATCGATAAATGTTCGGAGCGTCTCGCCTTGTTCTTGTCTGATGTCGAGGAGTGATACTGTAGTAGTTTGATGCGGGCGACTGCCAGCGAAGTGAGTGGTAAACATATGTGAGAGGATGTCGAAGCTGTCGATAGAGTATGATGGGAGGGTGGTGAACCATTCAAGGGCGGGGCCTTTGAGGGTGGTAGGGAAAGCTTTGCAAAAGACTGCGTCATGAGAAGTGTAGAGGGCGACATGTGTTATGTAGACTTTGAGGTGTTCGTCGGGGTCGGTTTCACCAGTGTAACGCTCCAGTGTGAAGGGTTCCCACTGGGTGGGAAGGGGGGTGTTGGCGATGAAGTCGGTGAAAGGGTGACGATGTCTGGGTTGGTGGGATGGAAGCGGGTGAGGAGGTATGGGATGGTGGACGAGGGTGGGAAAAGTGGAGGTGAAGTTGTGAGGAAGGATGTGGGTAGTAGGGAGGTTGTGAGGGTTGTAGAGTGAGATATGAGTGGTATGTAGGATGGTGGCATGTTGAAGGGACATGAGTGGTGGGGAGGGTAGCGGCAGCAGTGGGAGCCGCAGTATGTCCCGGGAGGGTGGAGTGGAAGTGAGTAGGATGAGCTGAAAGGATAGGAGTTTGTTGGGTGGTGGTGAAGGTGTGCGGGGTAGGATTGTACTCGCTTTTCTCTTCAGTAGGCTGGAAAGTCGGGGACCCTGCAGCTTCAGATGTTTCCTTGGCCTTTCCCTTTTGAGTGGGATCGGCTTCGATCTTTCGCTTTAGGCGAGAATTTTCCTGTCGCAGTGCTTCCATCTCATCAGCGCTGCGCTTCTTCAAGTCAGTCAGCTCCTGTTGCATCTTGGCTTGACCGTCTAGGATGGCGGCCAGATCCGAAGTGATGTTAGCAGGTCCTGAGGGGTCAGCTTCAACTTGCTTGTTAACTCTTGCTCTGCTGCGAGTAGAAACCATTTTCGGAGAAAGCGGGTGGTAAAGTACTATCTCGTGCCCCACGGTAGGCGCCAATTGTTCCTGCAGAGAATAAATAAGAGGAGTTAGGCACAAGTATCACCTTACCCATAGTCCGTCATCTCCTCAATAGGCCTATTCCCGGTTGGCATATGTCTGCTTGGACCCGGGAGGGGTTACTTGCAAAAGGGACTCCGAAGCTCAAGTCAGCGAAATCTCTCAGAAAGTCAAATCAGGTTATTAGGGAAGTAATGAATGCGTACCTTTAATTCGTGGGGTCCATGTATATTTATAGATCATTAATTATGTTTGGCCACGTCATGGGCTGGGCCCTTGCTTGGGTCGTAGGTGGGCTTGGGCCTTAGCCCAGACCCGTAGTTCGATTATTGGGGACTGGTGACTTTTATTGGAGCGTTCTGTGTTTTGCTAAGTCCTTGGTTGTTTTTATAGAGTTGTCGACCTAAGTTGGTTACCCTTTAACGGCTTAGGTCGCTATAGTTGTTTTCGACTTGTTTTATCAATTTTGCTTCTTAGTGGTTTAGTCTGGGTACCTTAGCATGCACATGGTGCTTGCTATTATTCGACTTAAGTCGACTAGGTGCGGTATATATATATATATATATATA
>Ga0214543_1008685_pt1 | contig 16419 bp, 10 predicted proteins | sample CNSS2metaG_FD_160094 | JGI IMG/M metagenome (GOLD analysis project Ga0214543, IMG submission 160094) | Root nodule microbial communities from cowpea collected in UCLA plant growth center, Los Angeles, California, USA - CNSS2 | ecosystem: Host-associated > Plants > Roots > Nodule | place: USA... | reverse complement strand
TATATATATATATAAAGAGTTATTTTAATAATTTCTTTTGTATACATATTTTATTTTTCTAAATCATTGTAGCACCCTTACTTAATGGACCTCAAGTCTAATCATCACATCACAACAAATCAATTTCTTACCACACGTACGCACATTTCTACCCTTTCAAACTAGATGATTTACCTACCATCAAGAAGAGCAATATAACTTACCAAGTTATAGCAGAACCCACTCTCGTATTATCCCCACATCAGCTTCCACTGAATGACAGTACCACATAGCCCAGATACCTCTAAATATGTGACTCTTATTTCTATTGCAACTTTACCATAATCTCAATTCAAATCCTTTCCAATTAAGTCTCCGTCTAAGCTTCCACTTAGTAAGACCATTACTTAGCCAATATTGCATCCACATTATACCTCATCGGAAAAACTCCAACCTAACACATCTCTCCCTATAACCATCCCTCACACTGATATGTTATTTATGTACGGCCATCATTCTCACTTCATCTAAAATCATGCCTTAGCACACATGTACCTCCGTCTTCCCCTTTTTAATCACCAATTGCACCATTCCTTTAATTTACCAAAACTCTCTTTCTCTCTTCCACGAAACTAACTGCAACACATCTGTAAAACCTAACAAGTGGTATCAGAGCCGATGGTTAAAACCGGCTCAGACGAGTGCAATATAGTCCTAGTATCGAAAGTATTCCTGACAGTGTGGGTCAGGTAAAGCGTGTTTCGTTAAGAAAAACGGCGGTACAGAAAAGGGCAGAAAATGTACTCGTGACGAGAAATGAGAAAGTAGAGCACTATATAACAATAAAGACCCATTGCGAGTTTTGGGTTGAGAGTGGTGTCAGTGTCTTATGTGGTTAGGCTCAGATCTCATTGGTGTTGTTCTCCCCAGTAAAACTTGGACCTGTGGGTTATGGGCCCACCATGCCCAGGCGGTTTCTCCAATTAACCTTTTCTCTCTCACTTTCAAATATATAGCATAAAAATTCATAAATTAAATAACATACAATTGGCATACATAGGACTTGAACCCAAGTTCTCTCACACAATCAAAGTACTATCAACCATTTGAACTAGTACTCTTCCACGTCATAGCAATCCGCATTAAATACCTTAAATGCTTTTATTACCCGCATTTATTAAATAATTATTTAATTAACTATTTAATTTTCTCGGGTCTTACACTACCGCACTCCAATTTGTTGTCACCTGCCTCCATCGACCATAACCCTTTCCCTAGAACCATTTCATTCGAGTCATCTTGCCTTGGCGGCAAGGACTTGTCTCCCCTGTTCCTCAAGGAATTACGAGTAAAAACTTTGGTGAATCGCTCACTAGTCACTCTACTTAGCAACAAGTCGAAACAAAGGGCGAAACATCCTTCCCCTGTCCACTGCCTCGCGCAGGCGAGAGAGTACAATACTTGAAACTATCCCCTACCACTACCTCGCGCAGGTGAAGAGGATCCATTTCCACTGCCTCGCGCAAATGAAAGAGTCATCCTAGTTTCCTAGGTACAACGATCCCACCCGCACGACAACAACTCGTCACTCTTACTCTCACGGCAAACCAAAACAAAAATTCCATGACTAGGTTCACGTGAATTTAAGAGGCTGCACCAAGACCGTGGTTTCTCGTTTGTTTTCCTCAGACCAATTCGAACAACATTCACGGATTTTAACTGTGGAACTCACGCGACGCCAACAAAATACACTATCATGTGGTGTTAAGAACTAACCATTTAAACCAAAGAGAAAAAAAACAAGCAAGATTACCCTTTTAAAGGAAACAAAAAAGTGGGACCCGTTGCTAAAGAAAAATTTCCCACCTTTACGTATGTACTGCACCACCAAAAGCTTAAGAAAAGAACAAAAGAATAATTATATATATGCATGTAGGCCCCGTCTTTTTTTTACACCATTATGCATGTTCAAAGAAAGAAAGAAAAAGCAAAGTTTGTCGTACGTATTTATGTTAAGGAGAAATACTAAAACACTTGGCCATGAAGGTTGTCACATCAAAGAAAAGTTAATATTAAATGTTAATGGATAAAAAAAATAAAAGAAACCTAAGTAAGGTCATGTGGGTCATGCAGCCCTCCCAACCATTTAAATAAAGAGATATACTACAATTTAGCACATAATTTCTTATAGTTAGGTCTCTGAATGTGATGGAAAAGTTATTAAAAAACCATTAGGCTGGTTACACACTGCTACCTTACACCACCACGTGAACAAAAGGAAACGAAAAGAAATAAAAAAGATTTACATACATTAGAAGAAGTGAAACAAATACTCCACTTCAGAAAAGAGAAAGACATGAGCAATTATACATTGGCTTAAAATAACTCTGAAAACATGCACTCCTAAACGAACCCCACCCATCAAAATGTTAGAAACCACACAAAGAGATCAGCCACCCTACAGACAAGTGACCAAACAACAGTCAGGGTCTGCAGTTACAAAAACAAAACCCACATCACTCATGGGGTTCCTTCAAACCACAAATAATAAGAGTAACCCTTCCATCACCCCATCGCAGAAAGAAACAAGTTGGAAAATATAATGCATTGCCACAATACAAGAATCAACAAAAAAAAGAAAAAAAGAAAAGAATTGCCTCTTGTATGAGATAAAACTCCCATAGTTTCCCAGCGAACAAGTTTAAAAAAAGAAGTGGCACCATCGTTAATGGTAGGTCTAAAATTTCATGACCAATGAGGCAAAAAAACTCTTGTTAACAGTGCACTAACACATATAAACACACTAACTTCTCACGCATAAGGAAGTAATGGTCAAAGGTAAAAGACAAGGTTTAGCACCCATTTACCTAGTGATTCAGTAGTTTCCCTTTCTAAGCCTTCGTCTCCCACAAAGACGGATATTTCAAAGACGGATATTATTACTAGTGTAGGGGTCATGACTCTCCTAATCTTTTTAAAATTAATGGTAAAAGTCATGAACAAAGATAATAGCGTTAATAAATTTTGTCTGAAAGGGATCTAATTAAGACACGTTTTCAAAAGTTGAGACTCGATTGACACCTTCTTAAAAGCGAGTAAAAAATAAATAAATTTATTGAAATATTTTTTTATGTTTTCTTTCATTATTGTTCTTTGATTTCTCGCATATTTTCACTCTCAGATGTTTCTTTTTTTTATGAAGAAAAATTGGAAATTAAACACGCAAAATCATTTTTTTTCTGTTCATGAAGAAAAATAGGAAGTTAGACATAAACTCATGTTTTCTATTCCTATCTCTCATATCTATTTTTTCATTATTGAAAATAAAAAATAAATTTTTTTTTGTCTCACTTTATAGTAAAATATTAGTTTAATAAAAAGTGAGCTAATCGTAGACAATGGTTATAAATATATATATATATATATATATATATATATATATATATATATATATATATATATATATATAATCAGAAAAAGACAACACAAAATAATATATATCGTTACATCAAACCAAGAAGATATTTTAAAGCGGTACTGCTATCGTACTCCAGTTTGTCGTCACCTACCTCCGTCGACCAGAACTCATTCCCTAGAACCATTTGATTCGAGTCATCTTGCCCTTGCGGCAAGGACTTGTCTCCCTTGTTCCTCAAGCACTTACGAGTAAAAACTTCGGGGAATCACTCACCGATCACTATACTAAACAACGAGCCAAAATTAGTTGTGAAACATTCTTCCCCTCTCCACCGCCTCGCGCAGGCGAGAGAGTATAATACTCGAACCTATCCTCTAGCACTGTCTCACACAGGCGAAGAGGTCTTGCACAAACGAAAGAGTCATCCTGATTTCCTAGGCACAACGATCCCACCCGCACGACAACGGCCTGACATACTTACTCTCACGGAAAAACAAAACAACAATTCCATGACTAGGTTTACGTGAATTTAAGAGGCTATAATAAGACTGTGGTTTCTCGTTTGTTTTCCTCATACCAATTTGAATAACATTCACGAATTTTCACTGTGGAACTCATGCGTTAAATCTCTCGCAAACAAAATACACTATCACATGGTGTTAAGAACTAAGCATTTAAACCAAAGAGAAAAGAAAACAACCAAGACTACCCTTTTAAAGGGAAAAAAATGTGGGACCCGCGATTAAAGAAAAAGTTCTCATTTTCACGTATGTACTGCACTACCAAAAGCTTAAGAAAAGAATAAAAGAACAATTTTATATATATATATATATATATATATATATATATATATATATATATATATGCATGTGGGCCCTATTCCTTTTTTCACACCATTACGCATGTTAAAAGAAAGAAAAAGCAAAGTTTGTCGTACGTATTTAGGTTAAGGAGAAATACTAAAACACTTGGTGTACTACACCGAGCCAATTTAACCAAGTAAAAATAATAATAAATAATCACCATATCTACATGCAAAATCATTTCAGTAACCGGCTTGGGCTGACCTAAACCTAACCGGCCTGAACCGGTAACGTAAGACGCTAAAAGGAATAACCTGCCTAGGACAACATATGAGTAATAGCAGTACAAGCCGCCAAAAGGAGTAGTCGGTCTATGCCGACCACCTTAAGATACTCAATGAAATCAAAGCCCCCTTATATCTAGTGAGCCCCCAATAGTCGAGACTAAGGGCCTAGGCCCACCTATGGCCCAAACCAGGGCCCAGCCCATGGAATAGGCAAACATAATTAATAATCTATAAATACACATGGACCCCACGAATTAAAGGTACGCATTCATTACTCCATTAATCACCTGATTTGACTTTTTGAGAGCTTTGGCTGACTTAAGCTTCGAAGTTCCTTCTGCAGGTAACCCCTCCTGGGTCCAAGCCGATATATACAAGAAGGGGAGAAGCCAGCCGAGGAGATAGCGGATATGGGTAAGGTGATATTTGTGCCTAATTGATCTTATTTGTTCTCTGCAGGAACACTTGGCAATGAAGGTTGTCACATCAAAGAAAAGTTAATATTAAATGTTTATGGATAAAAAAATAAAAGAAACCTAAGTAAGCTCATGTGGTCCTGCACCCCTCCTAACCATTTAAATAAAATGACATACTACAATTTAGCATCTCAACATGTTTGAGGTACTTGGCAGCGCAGCGATTTGTATTACCTTAATTAATGATAAGTCTTATCCCACAACTTACTTAAGGTTTCAACTAGGGCAATATGTAATTCAATAATCTAAAACCACAAGTGTATATTCATCTTCACTCATGCCAATGCTTTAGAATTTCCCAACGCCCATTTTCTTCATGAATCCACTTCCAACAACCAATTCCAATCACCTTCCTTATGTGTAACTATTCTCAATACCTCAGATATACCTGACCACTTCATTTACCAATACAGTGGTTCCCAATACCTTATTCAATATACTACACCTAACCCAAGGTTTCCCTTTCAATCCTATTCTAACCCCCTCTTTTAGCCTTTGATTTCACCTTCGCATAATTATAAATTATAGGATTTCCACTTAACCCACACAGAACCCAAAACGCGCACCAATTGTCAAAAGCCGTAATCGTCGCTGCTGCACTACCTCTCGCCTGGCGACGCATTCTTGCTGTCAGGCGACACATCATTTTCTGGGTAAAAATCCATATTTTTCTCATGCGAATGACCATCCCCAAACCCCAATTTGCATTCTAATAAGTTAATTATATAACATTAGACCACATCAGACTCACCTTCTTCATTCTCTTCTAATAAAATCATAAAATCACAATTTCGTTCTTATTACACTATATAAATCAATTCAATGAATTATTCCCCAAAACCTAACCATGTTACCGTAATCAAATGCTTCCCATTCAATCCCCAAGATTCATACACATAGGTAAACATTCGTAATATAACACATCTCATAATTTCACATTGTACACATGAACGATTCCAGAGAATTCAATCAATCATAGAATTCATATATACTCACATCTTAAATCGATTCCAACACACACACACGTTATTTTCCCCTTCTCATTTTCCCAACCTTTTGCATGCTTACAATTCACATAAGACACAATCAAAGCTATATACTTATTTTGCATGCCATCACAATTCCATTACATTTAAAGTACGATTATCATGTTCCCATATTTGTCCAAAACCTGTCACGATCATGCAACACTCGGTCATAGTGATATCATCAATAGTGGCCTTTTTCAAACACAGATAGCATCATACATTCGAGCTAACATATATAGGTTCATATATTCAACATGGCTCAGCAAGCACTACCAAAAACATACTCATCAATAACACATATATAAAATATATATATATATATATATATATATATATATATATATATACACATTCACTAATCAAGGCCATACCAGCACTTAAGCACACTTAATCATCCATTAACCATCATACTATTAGGGAATTAAAACAACCAATCATGAGTGATGTATATCTCTAGCTGCAGATATCCAATGCAAATCTCCACCGTTCAAAGTGAATAACAACATGTTATGAACAGTCAAAATTTCACCTAAATCGAACGGTTAACGAATCGAAAAACACAATTTTATGAAAACAACGCAAACCAGAAAAATATGTGGCGCCTAGCACCCAGAAATGAAGAGCTTGGCGCCTAACGGCATAAAACATGTGCCCGGCGGTTTCTACTGTGCGAAAAGTACTAAAAATAGCATTTTTGCACAGTGTTCACGTCACCTGGCGAAGTCACCCTTGCCACCAGGCGGTTCATCACAAAAACCCATAATTGGGTTAACTCTCCTACGTCGCCTGGCAATATATTCGAAGCCGCCAGGCGATTTCTGGAGATTTTTCAAAAATGCGAAAATGAAGGATCGTTATTAAGCAGAGGCATCATATTTACACATTTCAATACGAAAATAATCACAATACAGGCATACACGAAAAGGAACTCCCCTAACCTAGAAATCCCCGCTCAATTTGAAGACCAATCCAATCCGTGCACTTGGTGTCCTGAACTTTCACTGAAAAACCTCCTTTAGAACTCTATTTCTCAATGCTAATTTCGTTTGCCCTTTGCTCCTTCATGTTTTCTCAAACTCACCTTAATTAGACCATTAACTAAGCCCACAACCAAATCATGTTTCGTGATAATTCCTATAATTTTATGATTACATTATCACTACTCACGTTCAAACATAACATTAAAATAATACACTTATTAAAATAGCATACAATTAACATACATAGGACTCAAATCCAAGTCCTTTCAACATAACTAAGTACTTTTAACCACTTAAGCTAGTACTTTTCCACATCATAACAAACCACATTAAATGTCATAAAGGCTTCCACGACCCGCATTTATTAAATATTTATTTATTTAATTATTTAAATTTCTTGGGGCTTACATTGAGCCCAACAACTCAACGTATCTTCTCCCCGTTGTTCTGTTCAGATAGAGAAATTAGTGATATGATTCTAATAATTAAAAACAATATCTCTTTATAAAATTAGAATCAATATTACTAATTAGGATTGATTTTATACTTTGATTTATTAATGGTTAGAATCAATGTTACCCATCTTGTTTGATATTGTTTCTGATTTGTTGTGATTTGATTCTCATAATGTGGTGTTATCATGATCAATTGCTTTTTTATATTGTTCATTACGATTAAGGTTAAGATTGCATTGAGATTGCAATGTGTGAATATAAATATGCAGTCTGTCATATAAAAAGGATCAGAAAAAATCAAAAAAAAAATGAGAGAAAACAAATACATTTCATCTCTCCTTCTCATTACCATCCACACAGTCACACCTTTTTTTTATCTCTCTTAAAAAAAATTAGAAAGGGGGCAAGAAAAGAAAAAGGGAAAAGGTAGTTATAATATACAAAATGAGAGGGTGAGATTGAAAAGTGTAGAAGGTATGTTCATGTTGTTATTTTTTATTTATTTATTTATTCTCTTTTTCTTATATTATCTTCTAATATTGAACACGTTTTTGTTTTACACCTAACTTCGACCTTTTGCATAAGGGATATTATTTTTTACTATTCATAAATATTTTATTCTAAAAATCATAAAAAGTAGTTTTCTTCGTTCCTTTTAATGTATATTTGGCCGCTTGCGTCGTATGACATCAGTTTTTCAAAAAAAAAATCTAAGAAACAAAAAAATATATAAAGAACTAAAGATAAAAAACCGTTTTCTTTGTTTAATTTATTTTTTTGTCTGTTCGGCCGCTCGTATCGCATGACACTCATTTCCAAATAATTAAAAATACCAACAAAACATAAAAAGGTTTTCAAAATTCACAAAATAAATATAAAATATTTTCTCAAGTAGGTTTTTCATAGAGAATTATGTAACCTTGATTCTCCATTCATGTAGGAGCGAGGATTAATCTTCATCGAGCCCAAAAAACATAAAAAAATTATTTTTGTTTCTTTTGTAAATTCATTTATTATTATTTTCCGAAAAAATAAATATTTTGAAAAATCACATCCTTTTGCACCTTTAATTAAAGGTACTGTCTTAGGACGAACACTATGGGTACTAATACCTTCCCCACACATAACTGACTCTCGAACCCAAAATATGATTTTTTGCATACCTTATCTTGTCTTTTTAGTTTTCCATAATTTTTCAGAATAAACTATAGTGGTAATTTCAAACTCTTTTTTTAATATTTTCGAATTTTACTTTTGGTTTGATGTCCCGTTGTGATTTCGATAGTATTGAAGCATTTTTTTTTTTAAATGTGAAAAAATATATCTTTGTCGTAATTAATGGGAAGGGTTGGTCTAGTTTCCTTAAGGGAAAACAAAGTAACACCAGAAAGCACAAATTTGTGGGTATATAAATAGTCCCTTGCTCTTGAATTCATAAGGGAGAAAAATAACAAGGAAGTGCTGTGATAGGCCTTAGGATTTGGTGTATGAAATGGGTTGCAGTGACTAGGTTGCCCTACTTGTGTTCCTTAGTATGTATCGGTGTCACGGTGAGATTTAAAAATAAGTGGCTCTAATTTAATTGATTGAATATATTATCTTAGATATGGTATCTAACCATTGACTTGTTTAATCTAATATTTAAACGAATTATAATTAGATTTATTAAAATTTGGTATTATTTTATTGTTATGAATCATGGTTTGTTTAAATGTATTATATTTATTAACAAAAGTTAGATAATTTATAATAGATTATTTGTTCATATAAAAAATTGTTTATTGGAGATTTTAAACTTTACCTTTTAATTAATGTTCACATATTTATTATTAATAAAAAAAATTAATTTAAAATGTTGCTTATAATATTATATTTTTCAATTTTAGAACTATAACAATGAGGAAAGAAAATTCTTAAAAGAGATCGGACTAAAAAATAACGTAAACGTGTATTGTCATTAAAAATAAAACAAATTCATATTTATAGAACTTATAACTATTTAAATTTTTAAAGAAACTATGATTTTATCATAGCTAATTTATATATAAGAATTGGAATATTAATTTGGTCAGCTCTAAGATAGTTCTTACCATTATTCAAACAATTAAGTTCATTAAGGTTTACACTCCAGGTTCCGTAATTGAAATAGTCCTTATTATAATATCATAGTTTTATTTTAAAATTTATGCAGTCCAGAGATTATTATAAACATCAGTTATATAAAATATTTAGGCATGTTTTTTGAACAATTAATTTTTCTTGTTGTGTTTATTATTCTTTTTATAAGGACAAAAAGCTACCATAGTTATGGTAATTATTTCTTAAACCCTAATTTATTGAGTATTTTAAAGTTATCTGAAACTTTAAAATGAGTATAGTCTGATGAACCTACATAATTGATTATGTGGTTGGTTTTGAAACATAATTGATTATCTTTTTCATAATCGGTTTTGTTTTATTTTATTTAATAATATTTGAATTATTTATATAATAATATTTTAGTGATTATAACGTTTAATATATTTTTACTTTTAATAATAAAATGTATTTGAACAGTTAAATCAATTTAACAAAATTTAGTTAAAATAATTAAATTTATGTATTTATAAAGATGATGACTAAATTAGTTCAAAATTTAAAAAAAAATAAATTTTATTCAAAATTAAGAAAGAAGAAAAAAACATTTCCTTTTTCATCTTTAGACTGCGTAGATGTGTTGTTTTGTTCCATTAGAGCCAGAGTTTGAGGTTGAGTTGCCACATGTGTGCATAGGGTAATCGATTAGGACTGGAATTTGTTTGCACCTAATAAATTACCCCATTACTTTTTTGTTGAATTACTTGCGTGGAATTGATGGAGTCATGTAGGCCTCATTTTAGAGAAATTACTTCATGCACCCCATAAATTTCTACTTGCACTCTCACAATAATAGAAAAAGATTAAAACATCCCTCTACCATCGCACCACACTATTGTCACTGCTCCAACTGCAGAGAAAGAAGAAAAAGAGAAAGCTTAAGTAATGTATTTAGTAGAAAAAAAAAGGTTAGATATAATATGAAGATCAATTGAAACTCATGTTAGAGTAAAATAATGGAAAAAGAATATTCATAAAAAGAAAATTACTTAAGAATGCTACTGAAGAAGTCATTCCCGACGTCAATAATTACTCATTTTCCGGCCTTCTAAAAATTCGGGATCTTCAATTAGATTTCGTAAAAGTTATTCTTTTCATATTATAGAGTTGGTTTTTCTTGTTAATTATTAAATTAATTTATAAATCAATTTTCAAAAATAAAATAAAACTTAAATTTCACTCTCTTAATATTTAATATTTATAATTAAATTTATATTCAACCTCATAAAATAAATTTACAATATTAAATCTCTACTCGATTATATATTACAATTTAATTGAGTAATCTCTAAAAGTTAATTGAAACGTAAAATATGTTCTTGTGAGTAAAATTTAGAAGATTATGTATGTTTTGGTGATGAAAAAGTTTTTGCTCTGTAAAAAGAAGATAAATTGGTGTTCAGTTTTTACTATGTATATGATAGTGTTTTAATTTGAGAAAACATGTGGTAGGAAAACCTTCTTTACCTAAGAATCACATTTCTCAAACAAACATTTAAAAATCCTTCACATTTGAATATAATAATGCATCAGTTTTGTTAAATTAAGCAAAATAGTTCCGAAAAAGTGAAAGTAAAAGTAGTATTTCTTCACCAACCAGCACCCACCCGAAGTTCTGCGTTGGTTACACCACCCAAGAAATCCTGAGAAAGAACCCTAACTTGGCTTCTTAGACTTAACAAATGATATGATATGGTTGACCAATTTCACTGTCCCTATCTATATAATAACCCTACCCACTGATGTGCATGCAGCAGCACCATCACAGCAGATAAAGTTTTCTGAGAGAATGGCCTTAGAAAATGGAGAGAAAGTTGAGGTTGCAGAGGCAAAGGCAAAGGCAAAGAAGAAGGATTGGATTGTTTTGTCCCTCAGAGTGGTTGCGTTTTTCGCCACTGCATCTGCAACACTTCTCATGGCTCTCAACAAACAGACCAAAACCTTCGTAGTTGCCAACGTTGGTAGTACTCCAATAACAGCAACTCTTGCTGCAAAGTTTAACCAAACTCCGGCTTTTGTGTATGTTTCTTAAACTTTTATTTTTTTCTTAGAAATCCTACTTAGACTAAAGATAAAGCTGGTGTGAGTTTTTTCGAAATTGAATTAGACTTAAATTTTTATTTATCGTAGAAAACAAAGAACAAACAAATATATAAAAATAAAAATTTTGTAGTATCGATTGATATATAAAATGTTACATAAAATGTTAAGAGAAACATGTTATATACATACAAAACTAATACAAAAAGAATATTATTATATGTGTTGGGATTACAAGGGAAATTTAACATTAATGAGATATGACACCACTTTTATCTCAAAACATTATAAAACAATAGGTTTATAGACTTTCTTCCTTATATGTTATTCAACTTTTTCATTTTGACTGGATGTGAGACTTAGATTTGTTGGGATCGAACGCTTACTTCTAGACCAAAAACTATAACCATTAATCAGGATACAACTCTTTTTACTTAAGAGTGTAACACAAACCAAGCTCCACGATTCCATTATGACCCGACCCTCTTGGCTTCTGTCATGAGACAGTTGATGCCACCTACAACAATCTCTCTCTCAGCAGTTGTTCTACTAGGAATCCCACTTTTGGATTGTGACTTAACCTACATAACCTCTGCCACGGGATAATTGTGCAACCCACCACAAGATTCACACTTGAATTCTCAATAATGAGTTCGCCCTATTATGTATATTTTTAATATTATATGTATATTTTATGACGATGAATGATTGGTGATGATGCAGGTTCTTCGTTGTAGCAAATGCAAATGCAAGTCTGCATAACTTGGTGATGATAGCAATGGATGTATTAGGAGCGCAATACGATTACAAAGGACTCAGGCTTGTCTGCATTGCAATATTAGACATGGTAGTGACTGTATTTTTATTAAGTTTAATTTTTAAATTTGATTTAACATTTTTTATTATATATATTCGTAAATGTTTGATGTTTGAAAGTAGTGTATGAAAAGTGATATATGTTATAATTTTGGATCAGATGGCCATGGCTCTTGCATCAGCCGGTGATGGTGCAGCGACATTCATGTCAGAATTGGGAAAAAATGGTAATTCACATGCAAGATGGGGTAAGATATGTGACAAATTTGAAAGGTATTGCAACAGAAGTGGTGGTGCCCTTGTTGCTTCTTTCATTGGCTTCATTCTCCTCCTCGTTATTTCACTCATGTCCATCATCAAATTGCTCAAGCCAAATCGCATTAACCATGCTTCTCCATAGGATCAACACACATGTTTTTCTTCCTTGTAACTGCTGTTTTTGTCTTATACAAACATAAATAAACATGTTGCCTGTCCTTTTTTGTATCCTATGTGTTGTGGATCCCTCTTTTAAATATTTTCAAAAGGGTTACAACTTTTTGTATAATTGGTAATCAAAGTTATAGTCTCTTTGTTGGAAGTTCTACGTCGACAAGAGATAAGGCTAATTCATAATATAAATGGTGCAATTCTTATCTTACAAGCCGATTTTGTGAAGTTGAATTAGGTTTAAAGCCCAATTCTAACATAGTATCAGAGTATATCCTTACGAACTTTTTTTGGACATTCTGTTTCATTCCCTTATCAGACCGCTAGCGGATCACTCACTAATTTCTTGTCCCATTCATGAGATGAATATAATCCTAATTGTTTATTTTTTAATTTTATTTTATAAATATAAAAATTTATTTTTTTGTGACTATTTTATCTCCTAAATGGGTTGTAGAGAGACTTTTTTTTTTCTATCATGGTTAAACATACCGATAACTTTAAATGTAGTTGTTTAAGAGGTTATTAAGCGTAATGTCACTTAATTGTGATTTTGTCTTTTTGTTGCACTTTATTCATAAGTTTTCTTTTGAGTTATTTTATTTCTAACATTGTTTTTTTTCTATATTCCTAGTTTTGTTTTGTATACTTGTATTATTGATTATTGATTCAAAAAGAGTGGTGTGAATATCTTTTAGCTTGCACTATACTAGAATAAATAGAAATGTTAACAAATAACGATTAAAATAAATGTTTATTAACAACTATTACTCCTTGTTTATACATGTGTAAATAAATAATTTTCAAAAACCATTTAAAATCATGGTTGTATTTATATTATATATATATATATATATATATATATATATATATATATATATATATATATATATATTCTCAGCCTCATCTAAAAAAATATTATGGTCAGGTTTCAGTATATAATGAATATTTTAAAATAAATATTGAAATGATTATAGTCAAAATCTGTGCAATTATTTTTTTTCCTTGACAACTACCTTACATGTAATCAAATATTCTAAATTTCAGTATAAATATACTAAAATCAAGATCATTAATTATATTAAACGGTGTCGCTGATTAGCATTTCCTTTTTCATTTTAATTTATAACGTAATAAATAAACTAAAGATTATGAATAAGATTTATATACAGTGTACGACAACATTACATGAGTTATAATTGATAGATGTAGAGATCATGTAATTTAATATAATTAACCAACACAGTTGTTATACTTAGTAACACTGAATTATGTCAAAAGCACACAAAGTATTTTGAGTGTAGTTGACTAAATAGTAGTCTTTATAACACTTATAATCATGCTTTAACACTTTAATCATGTTTTCCTAAAATCTATATTAATTGAATATGGTTTATGACTTCAATTATACTTTTAAATAAATTATATATTAATTCAAAATAATATGTCACATACGTATTTAGTAGGACCCAAATGAATATGATTAAATTAATTAATTCACATACAATATGTTCAATTGTACCCACATGAGCTTCTATGATTTTACTCTTGATTTATTGCTCAATGGTTATATTCAGAGTATATTCTAAAAACATTGGTTAGATACAACTAAACACGTAATGATAATAGATATGAAAATCGATTTTCCTTACCACCCTACTATTTGTTAAAAAGTATACTTCCTAGCAAAACTATACAATTAATGTATAGTCATATAAATATATAACTAATAATTTCTAAATAAAAAAATATATTGTAAGATATTTAAATCATATTAGCAAGTGACTAAACTTTATTTCTATTTATCTTGAGGAAGCCACATTTATTTTCCACATTTGAATGTGTATCCTAATACTTTTCTTTTGTATAATGTACTTGTGAAAAGTTCTTAATCTTGGAATTAAGCAAATATATATGTTTTTGCTAATTCATTCATTTGTGTAATTATTACTCTCCACCAAATTCACCATCTCTAAGATCTTCAGTGTGTGTTTGAATTTAAGTTGAAAAAGTTAAGTTGAGTTAATTTAAGTTGAGTTGAATTATTATTCAATGGAAAAATAACTATGAAATTGTGTTGAGTTGCAATAATTATTTGGGTCTTTTGGCATTAAAGACAGAATGTAAAAAAAAAAAAAAAAAAAAAAAATAGCAAACAAGTGGATTCAACTTTCAAGATTTTTTAAGTGACATTTGACATAAAAATAAAGATCTAAGAAAATTAAAAAAAGATAAATATAAAGATCAGTAGGGATATAATATTTTGTTTTTCATATATTTAATAATAACCTTTACCAAATCAGACAAATATTTGTCCATACTAAGTTACGTGTAAATGCATTACTATTTTTTAATTATTTATAATAATATATAAAGATATATCTTCTTTTATTCACATTTCATTATTTTAATTTTATCTTTAATAATTTTAAAAATTAATTATTTTATAAATAATTTACTTTTAATTTGTTATTAAAAAAATATTTTTGTCTTAAATTGTTATTTTAAAAATATATTTTATTTTTTAATTTTACATTAATAACTATTTTAGAAAATTAATTATATATTTATTATTAATTTTAACTTAAATTTTTATGAAAATTAAAAAAATTTAACTGACCTTATGATGGTAGCTCTATTACCTATAACACCCATCTCACCAAGAGGGTCTGTCAGGTCTGCAGTCCAATACACTCCAACCCCTCGCCCCAAGTGTCCCCCCACTTCGCAAGGCAGGTTGTTGTCAGTGGATATCGAACTCCCAACCTGACCTTTAACACCCTCTTAACAAGAGAGATGTCACCAGTTGTGTTGAGAGGGTGTTAAAGGTCAGGTTGGGAGTTCGATACCCACTGACAACAACCTGCCTTGCGAAGTGGGGGGACACTTGGGGCGAGGGGTTGGGGTGTATTGGGCTGCAGACCTGACATGGCCCTCTTGGTGAGAGGGGTGTTATAAATGTAACACCCCAATTTCAACAACTTAAAACTAATAAAAATAGGGAGTTTCATCATAGTTCCAAAACAGATAATCCAGTGTACAAAATATATTAATACAGTCTTACAAAATGTATGACTATAATCCAGTGTACAAAATATATTAATCCATTTCCCTCTATGCAACTCCATACTTCTAGCTGTTGATGATCACTAAACATCTTTAACAAATCTTCATAACACGGACACATCTATTGTTTTAGAGAACTCACTACCACATCAACCACCGGGTTAAGAGTAAGATACCCCCTCTTTTTCTGTTTTCCCACTATTGATAAGTATATCCCACCATTATTCCGCTGCGTCACTCTGATCAACAACCATTTTTCACCTCTGATGTGTTTAGCCACAAAAGACCGCAAAGAATAATCAATCATTAAAGCGTCGATCATGTTTTTCTTCAACGTCTTGACGACTCTCTTCACACTTGAGAAACTCGTCGCGAAACGTTGATAATAACTTGCTTGTAAAACCTTACTTAAAGTCACTCTTAGAACTTCCTTTCCCTTAACACATTTTCCACTCATCTTAACCACTTACAGTCGTAGATCTTAACATATAATTACTTCTCTTTCC
>Ga0214543_1008683_pt1 | contig 16420 bp, 8 predicted proteins | sample CNSS2metaG_FD_160094 | JGI IMG/M metagenome (GOLD analysis project Ga0214543, IMG submission 160094) | Root nodule microbial communities from cowpea collected in UCLA plant growth center, Los Angeles, California, USA - CNSS2 | ecosystem: Host-associated > Plants > Roots > Nodule | place: USA... | reverse complement strand
GTACGGTGGAGGACGACTTCACCTTTAATGTCGTCCTCCACCACGACGACTTGACCCTATTTTGCAAAAAAAAATTCAAACGACCCTTTTTTACAAATTCTTGGTCAAAATGATCCCTTTTTACAAAAAAGCCTGTATATATGCTTTCATTAATAGGGTATCAATGGTTACCTTCAAAAGGAAAAAAAAAAAAAACACTTTTTGTGCATATCAGTTTAACAATTTTGGTGTTTTGAGATAAAAGTTTTACTGCCCAGAAGGGTTTTTCTTTTAGGAGACTACCCCCAAAGAGTAAATTACATTAAATATGAATTTTTTTATTAATTTACTTTTTTTTTAATAAAAAGAGGAAAATGTATGTGGAGACTATAGTGCTAGTCCACACCCAGAGAGAAAAGAAGATGAAAGTAGATAGGTTTAGGGTTCATAATACAATAAGATGATTAATACAAAAATTAATTTACTTGATGAAAAAAAAAAGAACAGTTTTACTTTCCTGAGAGCATGTATGAAGAAATATGATAATGTTTGAAGGGTTGAAAAGTTGAACTAAGTATTAGGCCATATTTGAAAATTGAATAGCAAGTGGTTGATCCCTTTGGGTATTCAGGCAAAAACAGGGCAAGCATTTATGTTCTCTCATGCAAGGAACATTGTGTTTGGGCAAAAGCAAGAGACAAATCTGATAACTGGTGTGTACACCATTGCTGGCATCTTCTGCAGCAAGTGTGGTGAGGAATTAGGTTGGAAGTACCTTCAAGCTTCTGAGGCAAGACAGAAGTTCAAGGAAGGCAAATTTATAATTGAATGTTCTAAGATTTCCAAAGAGTACTAGCTTCTATGTTCATGCCTCCTTCAACCATTAACTTCTTTCCATAAATTCTTAAATAAACACTTATGAGATGTTTAAGACTGTTTTTGGTATCTCATAATTAAAAGAAGGATTAAGAATATTTTTAGTTTCTGTCGGATTTTTAACTTTTTGATATATATTTTTTAAAATGAATGAATATAATCGTTTTTAATTTAATTATATAATTTTTTTTATGTGTTAAATATGTTTTATGATGATATTTTAAAATGTTTGTTTCGTTTTAATTCAAGGGTTAAATATGTTTTTGGTTTTTTAATTTTTAGTGAAATTTGGAATTATTTTTTTTTAAAACTTTTGACCAATTTAGTCCTTCATCTTTTAAAATGTGTGAATTTAGTCATTTTAACCAAATTTTGTTAAGTTTATCTGACGTTTCAAACACATTTCATGATAGTATTTGAATTGTTTATCCCGTTTGACATATTTTTGTTTTAATGTTAACTCAAATATTATCAAATATTATCATAAAATGCTTTTAAAATGTCAAATAAACTTATTAAATTTGGTAAGAAAACTAAATCCACACATTTCTAAAGATGAAAGACTAAATTGATATAAAATTTCGAAGATAAATTAATTTTAAAATTTACTGAAACTTGAGAGACTAAAAACATATTTAACCCTTAATTCAAATGTTATTCTAAAATTTTGTTTAACAAACTCAACCAAAATTAATGTCATTAAATTAAAAAAAATATATATATATATATATATATATATATATATATATATTCATATTTCTAAATTAAAAATCAAAATATATTAAAATTTGAAAAAATGATAAATTTTAATTTTGCATGTAAGTGTAAAATCTTAAAAATATACTTAACCTTAAAAGAAAATGAAAGTAGAAGATGAAAGTGGTTTCAAGCGATAGTAGTTTATGCAAGTGAAAGTGGTTTATGTGAGTTTCATGAATAGATGATTTTTCTCACATATGTGAAGAGAAGAAATGTTATCTCAATAATAAGAGATGAAAAACTACTTTATCCTTTTCATTTTATTTGCAATTAGTGTATTGTTGGATGTTGGGATGAAATAACAGTTTAGAAATCAATCTGATCTGTATTGATACATAATTTAGTAGGGTTATATGATAATTGGTTAAATTAATTTAAATTACAAAAAATAATAATAATTTAAGAGTAAATTATTAAATTTAAAAAGAATTATTTTAGGCTTGTGATAATTATGTTATTTAACTTGTGATTTATATTAAAATAAAATCTCAAAGTCTAATTATTTTTCTTGTGTTGCATTTGGTAAATTTGGTAAAGACAACTATTTACAGGCGCGAAATTATTGCCCTTAAATAATTAAAATATGTTCGATTGATCAAACATATTTTTGAAAATATTTAATAGAATTTTATAGAAATTTTAAGTTTTAAAAATGTTAAAGAAATTTTCTTTCAAATTTTAATTATTCATCAAATCAAATAATTATGGTATTTTCATAGTTTTGAAACTTCTTATCTTAATTATGAAAATTTAAATTTTCGCTTTTGGATAAAAACAACTTTTGAGTAAAACACAAATTAAAAACAACATCATTTGAAATGTTATTTTTTAGATAATAAGCCGAACAAAGATATTTCCAATTTTTCTTCATTCTAATATTCCTAACTGAATAACTGTATTAAGTTAAAATTTGACAGAGAAAGTCTAATAAGAACCTGATTAGGTAAGTTTATGGAGAAGAGCTTCTTTAACAATTCTGATATATAAAAATTCTTTTACATATATATTATAATTAATTTGATATATTATTCAATTTACTTGATGTATATATTGAAACTATTTGATTGCTCTGTACTCTGCTATTGTAACGTCTAATATGTAAAAAAAAAAAAAAAAAAAAAACTTGTTATTCAATTTAATGTTATCCAAATATAATAATTTCATAAACATGTGAGTTTGCTTTCTAATAAGAAAAAGTTATTTAGTATTGTAATTCATTTCAAAAATTAAACAGAGTTTGGAAATATATATTGTTGGTGTATTGTTTGGAAATTATATGTACCAAATGGAATTATTTCTCTATTTTTTATTCATAAAAATAAAAAAATTATATATATATATATATATGTATTTTTTTATGTAATAAAAGTATGACGAAAAAATAGCAATAAATATTTGCTTAAGAATTTAATTTAAAAACAATAATAATTTGGTACTCAAAATAAAAATTAAACGTATATTTAAAATTTAAAATTTATTAAAAAGTATTACAAAGAATATTCACGTTCAACTTTAATAAAATAAATTTCAATTCAAAATATTTAAAATTTTTATTTGAATATTTAATTAATGTGATCAAATTTTTAAGAAATATTTTAATATAAAATAATTATTTATTTTAAATAAATATCACAAATATAGTAAATTTGTAATAATTATTATTATAATAAATTTTAATTTTATGTAACTTATTATTAAATTTTAACATAATAAGATTATATTAAAAATAATTTTAAATTTTAAAATTATTTAGAAATTTATAAATATTAAAATATAAATTAAAATTAAAATATTCATAAAATTTCAAATATTGCTGATCGCATTTATCCATTCCATTTAATTTTTATTTATCTAATATTATTATCATTATTGTTATCAATTTATAATTATTATGATCATTATTACTATAAACTATACATTATTATTATTATTAATTATAATTATTTTTATTATTATTATTATTATATTATTATTATTACGATTATAATTATTTATAATAATATATAATGAGAATACCATCTTTTATGTTCATATTTTATTATTCTACTTTTATTTTTAATTATTATTTTAAAAATTGATTATTTCATATATATAGTTTATCTTTTACCGTTGTTCTAAAATTTTATTTTCTCTTTAATAATTATCTTAAAAACTTATTTTCTATACATATTTTATTTTTTTAATTTTAACAATTATCTATTTCTCTTTGATTTTTGTTCAAATTTTTATGAAAATTAAAAAATGTGAACACAATTCATGTTTCAATTATTTATCTTTTTATTTATTTTGTTGTTCATTTAGCTTTGCACAATTATTTTAATTCAAAAAACAAATAGTTACTAAAATTAATAAAATAATAAAATTGAAAAATATTTTTTTATTATAAATAATTACTTAAATTTAAAATATAATAATTAAGAGGATAAAATTAAAAAATAAAAAAAGACACCAAATATGTTTATCTCTTCTTATATGTAGTTGTATTATTATTATTATTATTATTATTATTATTATTATTATTATTATTATTATTATCATTGTGTGATACTAGCGAACACACTGGTGTGACAACACGTGTATGTTCGCATTTTTTTAATTTTCAAGAAATTTAAGTATAAATTTAAGTTAAGATCAATAACAAATATATAATTAATTTTTAAAATAGTTGTTAAATGTAAAATTAAAAAAATAAGAAATGTACAATTTCTTTTTTTAAATAATAGTTTAAGACAAAAGAGATTTTTAGAATAATGATTAAAAGTAAATTATTTTTAAAATAATTAATTTTTAAATAATTAAGGGTAAAATTGTTATTATGAAATGTGGACACAAAAGAGGGAATCCTCTTATATATTGTTATAGATTATTATAGTGGTATTATTATTGTTATTATTATTTTTATTTTTATCATTAAGTCTTATTATTATAGTGATATTATTATTATTATAGTTAGACACATATTTTACTTTAATTTACTACGGGGATCGTATCTCAATTACTTGCACTTTTATTTGTTTTGTTATTTATTTTATCTCTATATTTGTATAATTATTTGAATTAAATAAATAGTTACTAAAATTAGTAAAATGATAAAACTGACAAATAATTTTTTATTATGAATAATTACTTAAATTTAAAAAATAAAAATTAAGAGGATAAAATTGTAAAAACAAAAAAGGACACAAAAAATGTGTATCTCTTATATATGTAGTTGTATTATTATTATTATTGTTGTTGTTATTATTATTATTATTATTATTATTATTATTATTACTATTATTATTATAACTAGACACATTTTACTTTTATTTATTACATTATCATATTTCAATTACTTGTCTTTTTTATTTTTTTATTTATTTTTTTGTTGATGTATATCTTTATATATAATTATAGATTATTATAGTTAACATTAGTCTTAGTAGTATTAGCATTAACATTGATATGTATAGCATAAACATTATTATTATTATTATTATTATATTATTATTATTATTATTATTATTATTATTATTATTATTGTTGTTATTATTGTTATTATTATTATTATTATTATTTTGTTATTATTGGTATCACTATTATTTATTATTATTATTATTTATTTATTATTATTATTATTATTATTATTATTATTATTATTATTATTATTATTATTATTATTATTATTATTATTATTATTATTATTATTATTATTCATAGTGATGTTATTATTATAAATGTTTTTTTAATTATAAAAAATATTATTATACTAAATATTTTTGTTAAATAAATTTTTAATCTTTTAAAAATTTTATAATTTATAATTTATTTTAATATTATAATTAGTATTTTTAATGTTTAAATAAATATAATAACAATTATATTATTATTCTAAAAAAGTTTGAAAAAAAAATAAAAACAAATTGTGAGTATACACACGGATCACAGACTATTATAATTATTTCATAAAATCAATTAAATACATTATATTATAATATCAATTTTATTTTTTATATTTAAAACCAAAATTCTTATTATATCACTTAGATTTATTCATTACTTTAATAATAATATTTACAAAAATATTATTAGTTTAATAATAATATTTACAAAAATATTATTTAATTTTTATAATATTTCATTACTCGTTACTTTATTGTTTTATTATACAAAATAAAAAATATATAATTGTGCATATGTAACACCCCATTTAATTAATAAATATAATTAAACGAAGCATCACATTGAATAATATAGAAATGCGGCCCAGGAGTTTAAACCTTACTCCTTACAATTATCCAAGGAAGTTCGAACATAAAAGGCATACAACGATGCCAAACAGGTACAAAGGTAAAACAAGAGTAGTTGATAATACACCAAAAGCTAAAACAGAACATGGACCGTGACCCTAAAAGAAAAGCCCAAATAAAAGAACTTCAGCCCAGGTAGACTATGCAGCGGAATCATCTCTCTCCTGTTGACCACGAATACCTCTCGCATTTGTTCCCATCAATAAATTGATGATTATCGCAAAGGTAGAAGAACAACATACAAGGCAATCAAACAAGCAAAGGGTAAGCTAGAGCCAAAGAGATTTTATCATACAATCAGATATACTTCCACAGTCCGATATGCATACATCATCCAAGCATGTTATGACCTTCCAAATCAATACACTGAGACTCGACTCGACTCATCCGGATACATATAATCTGGTCGGATTCAGTGGATGCTTGCACTTGTGGTGGATTACCCTGCTCACCCCCGAGCTATGTGTTACAAGTGTTACAATGATTCAATCCCCCCACACAAGGTTAGCCCTTAATGAGTTTCAGGCCTCTTGTTACTCTCACCACAAGAGTCAGTCCGCTCTAAGTGAGACTAACTGACTCCTTAGAGTGTCAGGATGCACCCTTACCTTGAATCCTTACCAAATTATATAGATGGGGCACCACCATGGACACCCACTAATAGGGGCCATGAAATTACGCACTGACACGGACCAATCATGCTCAATCAATCAGGTAATATTTATCATACACATAACCTCATGCTAACCCTTTTCAACCAATCCTCATTCATATCCAAATATTGAATCCATACCAACTTATCCTTTGTATTTCATATCAATGCCATGCCTCTTTGATACCAATCATCTCATTTAATTTACATGTTAAATTCATACCAAACCCATCATTCACCATCCACGAATCACATCACTCATACATAATTGTTCATCACATATTTTAACATAACAATTACATCCAAGCAAGTGCCAACCATCCAAGAATAAGAAACAACCAAACACCACACTGTCCTCGTCCAACTCCTCGCTCAGGCTGAAGGGTCTCGCTCAGGCTGAAGGATCTTGCTCAGGCGAGAGACTCTCGCTCAGGCGAGTCCCCTTCGCCTAGGCGAGGGCTCAAAAAGGGGGAACAATAACCTCAAGTGGGATCTCGCTTAGGCGAGAACCCTCTCGTTTGGGCGAGATGTTCGCTCGTTCAGAAAGAACGTGGGTCGCCTGAGTGACTACTTGCGTGAAGTAGCTTGGGAGAGCCTCTATTGATCTCGCCTAGGCGAGACATGCTCGCTTGGGCAAGAAAACCAATGCTCACCACTGTTCTCTCGTGCAACAGTCCAATAACACAGCCTAAATAACACAATACGACATTTTATAAGCTCAATTCAGTAAACAATCCATGAATCACGTAATATCATCAAAGAAATCATGAAAAATCAAAGCTTTAACGGAACCCTAACTTCCCTTACCTTGAAAAGGGCTAATATTGAACTTCGACTCTTAAGCCAGCGAAACCAGTAGCTCCAAGGGCAGATCTATGAACTGAAACAGTGGCACGACAAAGGACATTGGATTCACACAGTGAGTCCCGGCATAAACCACAAAAACAACTTAGAAAGGGCTAGGTTCGAGAACTAACTTACGTGAACGGGTGACGGAGGTTGAGCTCACTTGAACTTGGATAGATCTCCAAACCCTAGCAGAGGTTCTGTGGAGGGAAAATGGGTGAGTTAGGGCACTGATTTTTCAGAATCACTTGCAATTAAGGGACCTTGGCTGCTTTAGGGGCCTTAATACCCTATGGGCCAACCCTTTAGACCCAACAGTGTGGTAGTCCTTAACATTAGGACACTCAGAAAAAAGTGGGCCTTACAACATCTACTAGTTTAATTTAGAAAGAATAATTATTTGGTACTCAAAATAAAAATTAAACATATATTTTAAATTTAAAATTTATTAAAAAGTATTATGAGGAATGTTCACATTCAACTTTAATAAAATAAATGTCAATTCAAAATATTTAAAATTTTATTTGACTATTTAATTAATGTGATCAAATTTTTCAGAAAATATTTTAATATAAAAATAATTTTTTATTTTATAAATGACACAAATATAGTATTTTAATAATTATTATGATAAATTTTAATTTTATGTAACTCATTATTAAATTTTAATACAATAATATTATATTAAAAATAATTTTAAATTTTAAAATTACTTACAAATTTCTAAATATTAAAACATAAATTTAAATTAAAATATTCATAAAATTTCAAATGTTGCTGATCGCACTTATCCATTCCATTTAATTTGTATTTATCTAATATTATCTTCTTTATAAAATGAATTTGTGTCGCTACCACTTTCTTTTGTGCTGGCCAAAAGAACATTTCTACGTGGCATTTTGTTTGTGTCGCAAGAACAAGACTAAGTGCTGACACAGCGTCACATCCTCTTCTCTTCTTTTCTCTTCCCACAAACAAATCATAAAAACACTGTCCACTTCCAATTCCAATAGAATTGTGCAAAACACAAGCGAATTGAGTGATTAGTGTTTGAAGAATGGAGTTCAGTTTCGACGAGAAAGATTTCGTATCGTGCTGTGGAAGCACCAGATTCGCCAAGGACATGGTTTTGGCCTCTCCTTTCAGTTCGTTGCAGCACGCCGTTTCTGTGGCGAGGGACGTTTGGTTCAACAAAGTTGATGTTAACGGTTGGCTTCAGGCCTTCTCTGCCCACCCTCAGATCGGACATACCCATGCTCCATCTGTTGCCTCTGAAGCCAGTGCTCAGTTCAGTACATGAATTCATCACTTTTTTCCATCTGGGTCACTCTCCCTCTTGTGTTTTGGTGTGAAAGATTTGATTTTTGACTGGAAAGGGTGTGTTTTGGTTTTTGTGGGTTGGTGGTTCTTTGGGTCATCATTTGGGATTTGCAGTTCAAGTTCAGTGATTTCTCCCTTCCGATCAGAAATTTAGCATGACTTTTGAAGTGGTTGATATAAAAGTTAGAGAATTTTTAATACATGATAGTTAGGATACATAGACTATCTGCTCTCTCACTTGGGTGGTTCTCTATTTTGTGTATTGAGATGAAACCAAGAGTATAATCTATGGACTGATATGACAGATATTTTACATTGTCATTCAGTTATAAATCATCATGTATGGTTAATAGTTGATTCTTATGCAATCTTCAAAATTCCATACTTCTATCATTTCTGATTGATTGATATGGTGGAAATTCATACTTACCATAGGAATTAAACTCGTGAAACTAATGAATTAGGTATGGTTGTGCTTTTCTCTTTGAGTTTGTGCAAGTTTTGTAGGAAATGGATTCCCTGCAATCAGGACTTGAGGTTGGAATGTTGGATGAATTTGGGAGGACTTGATCTGAGAAGCGCATTTCAAGTCTGATCTACTTAGATAAAATATGAGGAGACCAATGCTCATTCAAAAGTTGTAATTGTGTGATAGTCTGAATGTGCTAAACCCCTGACTAAAGGAAATCTGAGTCTCGGATTTGAGTTAGGTGTGGAGTTGTGTCAGTTGAGTTCATTCATTCCTGATATTATGTTCCTGTTTGGTTGCATTCTGTTCTGTGTTTTGATATGAAACAAATGAATTGGATGCAAAAGGTTGTGTTTTTTTTTTCATGGTGGGGGTGAGTTTTTAAGTTAGCTATGGAATTTGTCAGTTAGGTAATTCATTCCATCAATTTTGTTCCTGGTTTTAACCATCTGGGTTTCTTTCTCTCCATTTTACATTGATGAAAGAACCATGAGTGAAAGTTGTGAATTTTTCTTCATCTGGGTGGTGCTTTTTTGTGGCTTCAGCTGTGATTTATGCAATGAAAAGGGTAAAAAATGTATATCATATTTGTTAGTTAGAAATAATAAGGAACTGTTTTATGCAGTTGGAGTAAGGGAGAGCAATCAACTGCTTTATCTACTGCAACTGGTTCTAGCTTACAGGTTTGCTTGCTGCTGCTACTCAAAATATTACTAATATTTTAGTGCTTTTTGTTGTACTACGAAATTTATGGTTGGAACTTGATTGATCTATGGTCTGCTATCTTAATACTGAACATACCATAAGATATTGAATTGAAAAGCACCTTCTTTCAAAGAGTTTTAATTTCTTAGCTGATAATTCACACGGTTAGCATCCTTCGTTAGCTAATATTATTGTGCTGGAAATTAGGCATTCATTAACAAAACTGAGCTTTGGACGTGGCTGCAAATATATGGTTAGAGGGGGACCTCAACTGCAATGTTAACTGTTAATAAATGGAAGTTAATTATCTGCATGTCATTTTTCAGGAACTATCTGAATGGAATGCTCGGTACTGGGAAAAGTTTGGGTTTGTTTTTCTCATTTGTGCATCTGGCAGAACCACTGATGAGATACTTGCTGAGCTGAAGGTAAATTTGAATTTCAAACTTTAGTGCTGGTAATGCTTTTATTTACTTTAACTTCTATTCTTGATTAATGTCTATTTGGGTGAATTTTCGTTGAGTTGTTATGTTATGAACATAGATTTGTTTAAGGTTACACAGGTTTAGCTTGTTTGTGAGCAATGATAGATCTTTTGAGCTTCTTTTTTCAAAGGGTGGGGAATATTCATTCATTCATTGTCTCTTATGTGCCAAATTCAATCATTGGCAGTTTCCTACATTGGTTAGGAACCCAAATTATTATGAAATGTTGATATAAGACTTTTCATTTAAATTTAAATTAATTTATGTTACACTGTGCAGAGACGATATACAAACAGGCCCATTGTTGAATTTGAGATTGCTGCTCAGGAGCAAATGAAAATTACAGAACTACGCCTTGCAAAGCTCTTTTCAAGTGCAGAAGAGATTTCTTCTAGAACTGACAAGTATTCCACTGCTAAAAAGGCAGAAGGTACTTCCATATTCTTTCCTGATTTATGTTTGGTTATAGTTTAAGAACCCCTTTTGACATTCAAATCTGCTTAGGAAAGATATAACTTTGTGCTCACTTTGTTTCCCTGACAACCCTTCAACTATTCAATTTGGTTTTGCTTATTGCTGTATTCATTAATTGAAATGTAGCATATCATCAACCATTCATCATGAGTCATAACTTTTTGTGTAGAAGTAGAATGATCAAATATTTGAGTTTTTCTTCCATTCATTCATTCATTCTTTCAGTATGTTAAAAGTTGAGTTCTACAATGTTCAAATCTGGGATACAAGTGATTTAATGTTAACTCTTAACTGGTGTTGAAATCATGTGATTTTGACCTGTGATTAACCATTTTAAACTATGACATCTCAGTTAAACTGACACCTCGTTCAACAATCATTTGTCATCATTCTAAAAGAGATGCCACACAAGGACTATATTATATTTGTTGTATTCAAATAACTTTCTCCTAAGATGTTTCATATATTTCTAACTGTGATGCATGTGGTATCTGTGGATGGTAAGTTGGTTTCTGAGTGCTTAACAAAACCCTCCTCCTTTATTGTTTATAAAATGTTGTGGTCTGAATTTTCAAAACTCTGCACTTTTACATCATGATGTTTACAACAAGTTACCAATTTTTGTTTCTTATTTTCCCAATGCTAGAAGATCGTATTAGCATCATCAGTAGTCATGTGACTGCTGCTTCAGAGGGTTCATCAGGTAAACCAATTCACCACCCTGCAAGAACTCGCCCTCCCATCACCACTCATGTGCTGGATGTATCGCGGGGCTCTCCGGCCGCCGGTATTGAGGTGCTTCTGGAGGTGTGGAGGGGCGTTCATCCTCGGCCGACATTTGGGGCCACAGGCGGTGGCAGTTGGGTGTTCCAGGGGTCATCGGCGACCGATCAAGACGGCCGGAGCGGTCAACTGCTGAGCATAGTTGAGGATGTGAGTCCAGGAATATACAGGATAAGTTTCAACACTGGGAAGTACATCCCAAATGGTTTCTTTCCTTATGTGTCTATTGTTTTTGAAATCAAGGATTCACAGAAAAGGGAACATTTTCATGTTCCTCTTCTGCTTTCTCCATTCTCATTCAGCACTTACCGTGGAAGCTAGGAATATAGGAACAGTTGCCAAATGAATGCCACAAATGTTTGTGGGGTGCCTAGAATGAATCTCTGAAGATTTGAATCACTAAAGGTACCACATTTAGATAGGTAATAAGTGCAGTGTTCTTCAGTTATTGCATGTTATGTAAGTTCTTTCCAGTTAACAATCGAAACTTGCAATATTTGAGACATGACTTCAATATTTAAATACCACATATAGTGCATGAGCAAGGGTTTATTCAGTTCCATTATGATGAAATTATATTTAAATTGTCTGCATAATTGTAACTCAAAAATAATTACATTTAAATAAAAAAGAGTTGTTAGAAGTGAACTTTAAGTCTAACTCAACTCCACAAAAACGACATGTAAGGTGATATTTGCATTCCACTTATATATTGTGAATTGGCCTTATCAACACACTTTTTCATGTCGATTATAAATTCATCTCGTGCGTGAGACAAGAAATTAGTGGGTGGTCCATTAGCAGTTCGATATCGGGTGGAACAGAATAGGATATGTTTTAATTTGGCTTTGATACCATGTTAGTAGTGGACTTTAAGTCTAACTCAACACCACAAAATCGATTTGTAAGATAAGATTTACACCTCGTTTATATATTGTGAATTATGTCATGAAGTTGTATGAATGGGATGAGTCTCTGGATTGTTTTATTAAGTGAAAGACTCATAGGTTTCTGAAATATATTTTAACCTAGCTTAAAAAGGTTTATATCTTAGATCATAATATTTTGGCAATTGCTTCTTGCACCCCATCATTTTTTTTTCTCGCACCCCACAATACAAGGAAAATACTCAAATACCTTTCACCCTTGCACCACACTACCGGAGACTGCAGGAAGAAGAGAGAAAATGGTTAAAGAACTCATTTCAGAAACATTTTTCCGGAAAATATTTCATGTTTTCGTAAAATTCTTTTCGTAACACATTTCATGCAGGAGTTCCAAAAAATTTATTTCGGAAGATATTATGTGTTTTGAAAATTTTATTCTGGAAATCTGTTTCAAAAATCGTATTTCAGAATATACTTCATGTGTTTTGGAAATTTTATATGAAAACTCTCATCTGGAAAATTTTGTTCCGGAAATTCTGTTTTTGAAAATTTCACTAGGAAAAATGTTATTTCGGATATTGCGGAATCAACGATTCAGAGATAAAATGGTTATTCTAAAAACTTAATTGGATGCAGGAATGAATTGATGGGTGCAGGAAGCAATTTGGAGGAAGAAATTGATGGGTGCATGAAGCAATTTCGACATGTGAGAGGTGAGAGTTCTTCAAGGAACGCTTTACACACGGCTCTTCAATTTTTTTCTTAAGAAATTCAAAAAAATAACAAATTTATTATTCAAATTTGATAACATTTGTATGCTCTACAATAAAATTTAAAAGAATACTAATACTTTTTTAACATAAATATGAAAAATTAAGATACTCTTTAACATTGAAAGTATGGCTTCAGAAGTTTATTTGTGAATAATAAATTATAGACTAAATTTTGAGAAATTATATTAATATTTTTTTGAAATGTTAAAGTCTTCGAGTTTATTTACCTATCTATCCATTACACAAATCTATTTATTATACAAATTGAAAGAACAATTTGAACACGTGACAACTCTTGAAGGAACAGTTTGGACATGTGGCAACTATTCAAAATTTTCTTAAAAAAAAAAAAACAAATCTATTATTCCATTTTGCTAACATTTTTATGCTTTGCAATAAAATTCAAAAGAATATCAATATTTTCTTAACCTAAATATGAAAAGTTCAGAAACTCTTTAACGTCGAAGATGTCGCTTCAAGAATTTATTTGTGAACAATAAATTATAGACTAAAATGTGTTAATTCACTCAATTCATCATTAATATCAATGTGTTAACTTTCTACATGATTTATGTCTTATGATATTCCTACATCCTTCATAATGCTTTGTAATTATTTATTTTTCATTTATCATTGTCCTTGATAATGTCATAAGATGTTGCATGAGACAAATGAAGATCACAAAGCGTAGGAATGACAATGGGCGGGACAGATACGAGTTTTGTTATCCCATATCTATTCCGGTAGAAAAAATTCATCTTCATCCCCATATTCAACTTTAACGGGTATCAAACTTTTTTCTTATCTCCATCCCCACCGGATAACGGGTATAATCTCGTACCATACCCGTATCCGTTTTATTACTACTTCAATATTAATTTTAATTATTTTTTATGAAATAATAAAAGATTATGGTAAAGGAAACATAATATTATCAAAAAATATTCAATATTAAGAGGATGATTGTTTTTTTGATATCAAATACTTTGGAATAAATTATAACTTTTTATATTTTAGATTAGAATACCAAATAAAATTTCATAAGAACTAAAAAATTTATTAAATTTGCAAACACTAATGAAACTTAGTTGATAAAATTTAAAAATATTTAAAAAACAATATAAAAGGAAAACAAATATTCAAATTAAAATATATTTTAAATGTTTGTTTACTTCAATTTTTTAAATTCTAATGAATTTCTTTTTATACACTAATACAAGTTATAATACATCACTTGATCAAAATGATGCAAATAACAAATAATAAACATAATAATAAAATTTGAAATAGATCTTGTATCTTTTGAATTCCAATATATGTTTTGATGGTGATAAAAAAATATTCATTACAATTACATTAAATTTTTATTTTGTAGTAAAAAAAAGTTATTTATACAATTATAGTGAAAAAAATTACAGTGTAATTGATAATGAGTTAGAAAATAAAAAATAATTAGATAAAATTTATCGAAATAGTATTCTACATGATGAAAATAAAAAATAAATAAAAATATTAAAAAATTAACAAACGTATGTCTTAGAAACAATTTGATAGACTATTAACAAAATGTATAATCAATGGTATAATAAAATTAAAAATACCTTAGAGATCTAAGAAAACTTTTTAAATATTAATATATATGTTCAATGAGAAATAACAAAAATTGTTGTTTTAGGGAGAAACAAAAGAGTTCTTCAAATGAAAACAAAATGAATGATAATAAGTACAATTTGTTGTTTACATTACCTAGTAAATGAAAGGTTTATACTATTAAACATTTATATTGAGAGTATTAAACATTTTCATATAAAAGGAAAATATACAATAAATAAAAATATTCAAATGTGAGACATAAATTTTTTTTGATTGACATACAATATTTTAACATAATTACATACATGTTATGATAAGTGAACGATATATTAGAGATGCTAATGAGTTTCATGACAAACCAAATAATTAGAAGAAATAATATATATATATATATATATATATATTATTTATTATTAATGTTAGCAGTTATACAAATTAAATTGTATGATTAATTCTTTCTTTAACTTAATACATTTTTAAAAAAAAAACATTAATTATCTTTTTAATATCATATTTTAATTGATAAAATTTGATTCACCATTTAATATTAATTTTTAAATTAATAATTACTATTTAATACATGAGGATGAAATTATTAATATCATACATATTTGCAAATATACAAATCAAAATAATTATTAATTATTTATTTAATTAATTAAATTTTATTACATTTTTTAAAAGTCAAACATTAATTATCTTTTCAATATATCATATATTAATTAATAAAATTTAATTCACCATTTAATATTAATAGTTCAATTACTAATTATTATTTAATACATCAATATGAAATCATTAATATATTTGCTGTTATACAAATTAAATTGAATGATTAATTTTTTTAATTAATTAAAGTTAATTACACTTTTTAAAAGTCAAATATTAATTACTTTCTACTATATAATACATTAATTAATAAAATTTGATTCACCATTTAATATTAATTATTGAATTACTAATTATTATTTAATATAATGATATTAAATTATTAATCAATAATATTATTATATTTCAATACAATTAATATTTATTATATTTATTATTTATTTATTATTTTATATTATCTTTGATGAAATCTTTAATTATTTATTATATACTATAACTGTTTACAGATCTTTCAAATGGTTATATTAATGTCTTAAATACATATCTAATCCTTATTTTCACTTAAAAAAAAACATTAATAAATTTTGTATAAAAATATAAATCTCATCTCCTAAAGTTTGAAATATTGTTATTTGAACATAACTTGACTTATTTCGATAATATTTTTAAAATCTAGATAGGTAAAATTTTAAAAATATTACAATATTTTGGTAAGAAAACCGTAAAAGCAGTATGTATATGACTTATTTATGAACTTAATTTAAATATAATTATTTTGAATATATTTAAAAATGTCTTAAAATGTAAATATTTAATTGTTTTTCTAGAAGTAGATTAACAAATTAATATATTGGGGTGTATTTTAAAATTAATAGTTGCAATTTGATAGTATATATATATATATATATATATATATATATA